>ERZ1034969.19-NODE-19-length-124894-cov-11.603946_pt1 | contig 124894 bp, 98 predicted proteins | sample MGYA00520624_ERZ1034969 | MGnify/ENA primary metagenome ERZ1034969 (study PRJEB33766, sample SAMN09781776) | gut metagenome | biome: gut microbiome | host: Homo sapiens | place: Madagascar | study: EMG produced TPA metagenomics assembly of the PRJNA485056 data...
GTAGAGAAACGCGGCCCACGATATATAGAGGAGTATCATTCCATTGGTAGAAATGCTGAATCAGCTATAACAAATAATTGTGTGTTTCACTATAATACATGTTAGAAAAGCTTGAATATCATTCTGTAAGTAAGTAAAATTAGCACTGTGCAGATTCTGCACACTCCTCAAATACAATCGTACATATGTTCGTGTTATACAGTAGACAGGAGCGCAAATGGCCAGCAGGGCAAAAGTGCGCGGCGGGGAAAAGCAGCAGCAATCTCTGTCGTTGGGTAGAGAAACCGTAGAAGAGCTTGAAAAGGAAGCAGAACGCCGCGGACTGAACAAGTCGCAGCTTGCCGACCTGTTGCTGAACGGGCAGCTGACCCAATCCGCCGACAAGCCCACCATCATCTCGATCATGAGCTACAAGGGCGGCGTCGCGAAAACGACCACGAGCACCTGCCTTGCGGTTTGCCTTTCGGAGCTCGGCTACAAGGTTCTGGTTATCGATATGGATGGCCAGGGTAATGTCAGCCAAAGCTTGGGCGTTTACGATCCCCGCTCGGAAGAAGCTTGCATCGCCGACGTCCTGTACCAGGCAACCCCAAGCTCCCCGCGCATGTCGCTGAGCGAGGTCATGCGCACCACCGACTATGAGAACGTCTTTTGCGTCCCTTCGAATTTCCGATTCGCAGACGCAGACACTCGCCTGAAAGCAGAGATAGCTGGCGGCGTGGACACTCGCTTGCTGTACGCCATCGAGGATCTTATCGACGAAACCGCCAAGGGCGGGGACCGTAAGTTCGACTACATCATCATCGACTGCGGTCCTCGTCTGGATATGACTACCACGAACGCAATCGTCGCGCTTGAAGCAGGCAACAACGCATCGCATATCATCATCCCGATTAAAGTGGACGGCTATGCTATCGCAGGTCTTTCGCAGACGATCGATACGATCAACCGCACGGCAAGGGAGCGTCGTCGCCTGCCGCAACATTGGAAGATTTTGCAGACCATGATCGAGCGAAATACGTCTGCATACAAATACGGCTGCCAGATGATGAAGGAAGCTATCCCGAACGCGGAGTACTTCAACACGAAGATCGAGAAGAGTACCGTGGTCCCTGAAGCAAGTTTGGCGATGGAGCCCCTGATCAAGTATGACCCCAACAGCAAACCCGCGATTTCGTATCGACTGTTGGCCCAGGAAATCGAGGAAATGAATGCCTAGGAACAAGCTACAAGCCGCACTGAAGAACAACGGAGGAGCTATCGCCAACGTGACGCCGCGTTACGAAAAGCTGACCGACGAGCAAATGCGCCTTGCGGCATTCGAGGCAAGGGACAACCAAGAGGGCGCTATTACCGATAAGATGGCCAACAGCAATCGTCGAAACACGCTGCTGGCCGAAATGGGCTTCGACTGGTTCGATATCGACAACTTGAAGCCGAATCCGAATAACAGCTACACCATCACTGACGAGGATGTGAACAACCTTGCCGGCCTGATTTGGAACAGCAAGGAAGTCGAGCCGCTGATCTTGCGAGAAACCGAAGACGGAATCCAGATCATCGATGGAGAGCGCCGTTGGCGAGCATGCAAGCTCCTTGCTGAAAAGTATGGCGATGCGTGGCGCATGGTTCCCGGCAGATGCCACAAGCTGGGTGCAGTTTCCGATGAGCAAGCAAACTTCATCATGCATTCGAGCAACATCGGCCAGCGAAACATCAAGCCATCGGAACGCGCACAAGGTTTTAGGGTTCTTGCTGACAAACTGGTAGAGTGGCGCAAAGACGACCCGTCCCTGAAGGGCGTGAATACGAAAACGTACCTGGCAGAACACTTTGGAGTGTCAGAGCGTACAGCACAGGTGTTGTTGAACATTGCGAGGAACCTTTCGAAGGAAGGCAACGACCTCCTGGACGCAGGAAGCATCACGCAATCCCAGGCAGAAGCTTTGTCCAAGCTAACAAGTGTGCAGCAAGAAAGCGTAATCAACGCTGTCCACAAAGAGGAATTGACTGCAGAGGAGATAACAACTCTCATTGAAGCAGCAAAGACCTCTGAACAGGAACAACCAATTGAAGAGCTTGTTGCAGCCACGCAAACCAAAACGCTCGAAAAAGCCGTACGAGAGCCCAAAGCACCAAAGGATGTTAACGGCTACCTGAAAACAGCAAGGAATGCTCTCCGGCATGCTGAAAACGCAGAAGGAGAAGCAGACTTCAAGCTGCTAGGAGAAATCAAAGCCCTGGTGCGTTCGATCGAGAAATCACTGGACTAATCGTTTCGTATAAAGAAAACGAGAAACAGCAAAGACGAAACCCTCCCAAACGCGAGTGACAAAAACACTTGTAGGGAGGGTTTCTGTCATATGCAAACGAGACAAACACACAGTCGAATGAGTAGCAAGAAGAGAAAGGGAGCTGGGTAACAAACACTTCTTAAACTCGTATGACAAAAAATTGCATGCATCTAGTACTTTCTTGTTATAACGTGTGGTGTTCACCAAGACTGGTTGGCGTTGGGTTTGCTTATAGGAGCTAATGACCGCAGCTACAGTCCTGACCGAGCACATAACTTGTTTTGCTATCGAGGCATACGTATGTGAACCTTGACGGAACAAGGCTACGATACGAGCGTTTCTCTGCTCGCGTTTCTCTTTGGTTATGCGTTTGGCTTCTTGTCGCAGGACCGATCGCTTTGATTCAAAGAAGTTGATTGCCATTTCTTCTTCAGGCGTCATGCCAAGAAGCTCACGAAGGCGATTTGCGCCGATGAGGTAATAACCTTGCTCTCCGCGCAGGTTGGTGACGGAGTCGACCGATTTGATGATCCCGTCCAGCTCGCTTTGATTGAGCGAGCTGACGAACGCATTGTTGAAGTTGCTCAGTTTTCGTTGGGCAACTTCGTGCGGATACACCTGAACTGCTGTGTTGTAAAACACGAACGACATGAGTTCACGGTTTCCTTCGCAATTGAAATTGCGAAGCTTTTGAAGCTCGGCGATTTTTGCAAGTCGGCTGTTCAGCATCGGCTGGTAATTCAGCACAGACGCAGTCTTCTTGAATGCCCGCTTGAGGTTATTGTTTTGTACCGGTTCCTTCGGATGTGCGCTTACAAAGCTGGAAAGCCCCGACAAGCTGTACAGCGCATCGAAGGAGTAGTCGCACAGTGTGGCGAAACATCCTGCTTTTGCGTTGAAGGTTCCGGGGATGCGGGAAACGCGGGAAACATCGAACGTTGCACGATCTACCGAGATACCCTTGATAGGGGAGATGACGGAATCGAGCAACGAAGCCATGCGCTTCTGCATGTTTTCGAACAGCTTTACCGATTTGACGTTGACCTGGCCATTTGCGCTCACGCGGTACGGGATCGATCGTGCGAGGATGTAGAACAACTGCACACCTCGACCAGAGTCGATCGTCATGGTGGGTTGAGGAAGGATGCCCTCCGCAACAGCCTGTTTCAGCGCACTGAGCGTTTGGGATACGATGGTGCGGGTTTCCTGAAGGCCCTGATCGTGGCAGTCGAGGTCGAAGAACAGCGCGTTCAATTGCCTGACCTGCTCTGATTTGCGGCACGCCGAGGTGAACCCGTTGTGGGTCATGTAGTAGGCAGACTTCGAGTTGAAGCCCATGGCCGGCAGAGATTCGCTTTTTACCGCGGTGTCCTCCCAGGAACCGCTGGCGTCAGACGAGACCACGTAGTAGCTGTTGCGGTCATCGTGCGTGATGAGCGTGCGGAAAATCTCCCACTCGCTTCCTTGCACGTGGGGGACCGCCGCACCTACATGTGGTTGAGGCATACTGCACCCTTCGCGACCTGCGTAAACGCAGTCGCTATCTAGTCGAATGTATTCCGTTTTCGACAATGAAAAAAAGGGTGCAAAAACAAGAACGCCTTGTGAGCGTATGTTCTAAGTGGTAAAATATCACCTGTGAGTGAGTGGTCGATACTTGATCACTTAGGCAACCCCCTAGTTGGCGCTAGGGGGTTCTTTTTTCTGTTGTCGATGCAAGCGGGAGCTATGTTGGCGCATAGGTATCCACGCTTGTTACTTGCACAGTCTATAACAAGAAACACTTGGCTGTCCACATTGTTTTGTTATGAAAACGGGCAAAAGGGCTTGATTCGGCTTCGCGTTGGTGGTTGTTGCAGCGTTGAGAGCGTTGCAAAACTGCCGCAAAACACGCTTCCCGTCTGGTGTTTCTTGTCTGACGGGCTCATCTGCCCGCGAAATTGTTGCAACTTGTTTCCGAATGGAAAAAATTGTTATAGTTTGATGGCCGAACGCCGGTTGACGGTGCTTGGCGCCCGGGCTTTAGCGTATGATATGCAGTCAAAGATCGCTGAAGTCTGAGAGGAGCCTTGGGATGGAAGAGATGCGATTAGCTGACGAGCGGCTGAGTGTGCTCGAGCATCCCCTTATCGCGCATAAGATGTCGATCATGCGCGATGCATCCACGGCTCCCTCCCAGTTTCGCCAGCTTGTGCATGAAGTTGCCATGCTGGAAGTGTATGAGGCATCGCATGATTTGGCAACGGAGCCTGTTGAGGTGGATACTCCTTTGCAGCATACGGTTGGGAAGCGGATTGCGGGCGAAAAGCTTGCCGTGGTGCCGATCCTGCGTGCGGGCATGGGAATGCTGGACGGGGCTCTTTCTGCAATACCCTCCGCTGCGGTGGGGGTGCTGGGCATGGAGCGCGATGAGCAGACTCATCAGCCCCGCGAGTATTACGCGAAGATGCCGAAGGGCATTGCCGATAGGACGGTGTTTTTGATCGATCCCATGTTGGCGACGGGCGGCAGTGCGCTTTCCGCTATCCATTATCTGCGAGAGCAGGGCGTTCGCGATATCCGATTCCTGGTGCTGGTGGCTGCTCCTGAAGGGGTTCGCGCCGTTTTGCAGGAAGATCCCGATGTTCGCATTTGGACGTGCGCGTTGGACGACGGGCTGAACGATCGGGCGTATATCCTTCCCGGTTTGGGCGATGCGGGGGACCGCATCTTCGGCACTTTGTAGGGGGCGTTATGGAAAGCATGCAGCGTCCCGTTAGCATCGAGGAGATCGCAACGAAAGCGATGGGTGCATCGCGGCCGGTCATAGGCATCGTGCCGACGTACGACCCGAACGAGGGCATCCTTCGCATGAACAACCACTACGCGCAGGCGATCGTCGCTGCGGGCGGCGCGCCGTTGATCATCCCGTTCACCAGCGACGTCAGCGTGTATGAATCGCTGCTGCCGCGCATCGACGGTTTCGTGCTGTCGGGCGGCCAGGATATCAGCCCCGTGCGCTATGGCGGCGATATCACCTACGGCAAGCTCTCCGAGCTGACGCCCGAGCGCGAGGAAGTGGAGTATCTGCTGCTCAGCTACGCGTATCAGTTCGACTATCCGCTGCTGGGCATCTGCCGCGGTATGCAGATGATCAACGTGTTCTTCGGGGGCACGTTGTATCTGGACCTGGAAGAGCAGTTCGATGGCGTGTGCGCCGCCGACGATGTCCCCGTGCCGACAGAGGGCGTGCAAACGCAATCGGGCGGGCGCGTGAACCATTGGCAGACGAAGGAATACGGACATCCAACCCATACGGTTTCGATCATGCGCTCAAGCAAGCTCGGTGAGATTTTGGGCTGCGATTCCGCTGCGGTGAATTCCATGCATCATCAGGGCGTTCGCGCGCTGCCTCCCAATTTGGCGGCTGCTGCCTACGGGCCCGATGGCCTGGTGGAAGGCGTGGAGGCGAAGGATTGTCGCTTCCTTATGGGCGTGCAGTGGCACCCCGAGTACTTTGTGGAGGACGGCGGTCATATGGCGCCGTTGTTCCGCGCCTTGATCGACGAGGCGCGGCAGATGCGCTGTCGCGAGGGGCGTTGCCATGATTGCTTGCGCATCGATCGCGAGGAATGCGATCCGAATGCCGTGTGGCCTGCGGTCAAGTTTGCCGATTATATCTAGTTCGATGGCTGAAGCCGGGGCGTTCGATAATAGTGCAGCAGTAGGTTGTTTGAAGGAGAAATCCCAGGTGGATGGTGAAATGCGAGAGCGTGTGCTGGTTGCGATGAGCGGCGGGGTGGACAGCTCCGTTGCGGCGCTGCTGCTTCGCGATGCGGGCTATGATGCAACGGGCGTTACCATGAAGCTGTTCGACAACGAGGTTGCCGGCGCCGGTGGCGCGTGCGTGGTAGGCGAGAGCACCTGCTGCAGCCAAAGCGATGTGGAGGACGCCCGTCAGGTGGCGTTCGGGCTGGGTCTTGAGCACTTCACGTTCAACTTCACCGGAACGTTCGGCTGCGAGGTGATCGATCGGTTCTGCGATGCGTACCTGCACGGCCGCACGCCGAATCCGTGCATCGATTGCAACAGATATCTGAAGTTCGCCGCTTTGCAGCGCCGCCGTGCGCAGCTGGGTTTCGACTATGTGGCGACCGGCCATTATGCCCGCCGGGTTTTCAACGAGCGAACGGGCCGCTTCGAGCTTCGCCGTGGGCTGGATGAGGCGAAAGACCAGAGCTATGTGCTGTATCACCTGACGCAGGATGATCTGGCGCATATGCTGTTTCCGCTTGGGGAGCTGACAAAACCGCAGGTGAGAGAGCTGGCGGAGAAGCATTCGTTCGGAAACGCCCACAAGGCGGAAAGCCAGGACATCTGCTTCGTGCCCGATGGCGACTATGCGTCGTTCATTGCCCGGTACATGGGGTTCGGGGACGATGCCGTGCGCGATGACGGCAAGGAGCCGACGGTTCCTGCGGCGTTCGAGCCTGGGAACATAGTCGACGTTTGCGGCAAGGTGCTTGGACGGCATAGCGGGCTGGTCCATTACACGATAGGGCAGCGCAAGGGCATCGGCGTTGCCGCGCCCGAGCCGCTGTACGTGGTGGGCAAAGATGCCGCCGAGAACGTGCTGGTGGTAGGCCCGCGAAGCGAGCTGGGAGTGCGCGAGGTGCGCGCCGGGGATGTGAATCTGATCTCGGTGGCGGAGCTTGACAAGCCGTTGCGCGTCACGGCGAAAACCCATTATCGCCAACGAGCGCAGGCGGCGGAGGCGGTTATGGAAGGCGATCAGCTGGTGGTTCGCTTCGATGAACCGGTTGCCCGTCCGGCGGCGGGGCAGTCGCTCGTGCTGTATGACGGCGACGCCGTTGTGGGCGGCGGGACGATAGAGACCAGCGAGTAAAATCTCTAGATGGTGATTTGAGCTGGGGTTTCCAATCGAAAGGCTGCATTGGGAAAGCGGTTGAGCCGCGTTCTGCAGCTTGGATGTCTGACATAAAAGGTACGCCGAAAGGGGCTGGTTTCGGAACTTCTCCGGAATCAGTCCCTTCGGTATTGCTGGGCGTCTTCGGATGCCTCGGCAAGCTGCGCAGACGGCGAAACCTGGCGCCTTTGGCTGTTCAGGTGATTACCTGGGTGATTTGGCTTTCGATGCGGGCCTGTTCTTCGTGAACGAGGCCGTAGGGGGCGAGTTGCCGTGGGAGCATGGAGCAACGCAGCCTGTTGCGAAGAGAAAGGGGATCGACTGCGCATCGTGCGAGTCGGTCCCCTTTTGCGTGATGCTGTGTGTTGCGTTCGCTACTTCACGATGCGGACGCGGTGAACGCCTTCGATGGCCGTGAGCTTGGCGACAAGCTCGTCGGTTGCGGGGGCGTTGAGGTCGAGCATGGTGTAGGCGGCGTTGCCGCGGGCCTTGTTCGTGAGGTTGTCGATGTTTGCTCCGACTTCGCCGAACACGCCGGTGATCTGGCTGAGCATGTCGGGCACGTTGGCATGCAGCACGGCGACGCGACCGCCCTGCGCGGGGGCGGGACCCATGTCGCAGGCGGGGTAGTTCACCGAGTTCTTGATGTTGCCGTTCTCCAGGTAATCCTTCATCTGCAGCGTTGCCATGATGGCGCAGTTGTCCTCGGCCTCGGCGGTGCTGGCACCGAGGTGCGGCAGCACGATGGTGTTTTGCATGGCCATGACCTCGGGCGTTGCGAAGTCGGTGACGTAGGTGGCCACGCGACCGGCCTCGAGGGCCTCTGCCATGGCGGCATTGTCGACCAGGGTGTCGCGGCTGAAGTTCATGACGGCGCAGCCAGGTTTGGCGACCTCAAGCTCATGTGCGCCGATCATGCCGCGCGTGGAATCCATGGCGGGCACGTGGATGGTGACGTAGTCGCTGCGATGCAGGACGTCGTCGAGGTTGGTGACGTGCTCGACGGAGGGGGACAGGCGCCAGGCGGCCTCGGCGGAGACGTAGGGGTCGTATCCAAGCACGTTCATGCCCAGGTCGATGGCGGCGTTGGCCACCAGTGCGCCGATGGCGCCCAGGCCGATGACGCCGAGCGTCTTGCCGGAAATCTCTTGGCCGGCGAAGGCCTTCTTCGCCTTCTCTGCGTCCTTGCCGATGGTGGGGGAATCGGCGTGCTCGCGGCACCAGGCGGCGCCGGGCAGGATGCCGCGGCTTGCCAGCAACATGCCGCACAGGACGAGCTCCTTCACGGCGTTCGCGTTGGCGCCAGGGGTGTTGAACACGACGATGCCGGCTTCGGCGCACTTGTCAAGCGGGATGTTGTTCACGCCCGCGCCGGCGCGGGCGACGGCCAGCAGGCCTTCGGGAAGGTCCATGTCGTGCATGGCGGCGCTGCGCACGAGCACGCCGGAAGCTTGCGCGATGTCGTCGGTGAGCTGGTAGTCGGATCCGAGCAGGTCGGTTCCCTTGGCGGAGATGTTGTTCAGGCAGTTGATGTAGCGCATGAAGCCCCCTTCGGCATGTGCGGTTGCGGTTTGCGAACTAAATCTAGCTATATGGTGGGTTTGCTTTTGGGCGAAGTCAACGATGCGGCGGCAGCCGGGCGTTTTGGGGCGGGTTTGGCGGCAGATTGCGGCTCGGTGAGCGGCGGCTCTTTCGAAGATGACGGGTTGTTTACCGGTGGTTTGCACCTTGGGTGGGCCTGTCGAGGTGTGCCATAATGACCAGTTGGGGAAAGAAAGGGGAAGAGGTTGACATGCTTCGCTATGATTCATTGCGGTCGGCCGATTGCAATCGCGTGCTGATGCAGGGGACGGCTGCTGCGGTCAATACCCCCGATGGCGCCGGCGCTTCGCTTAGGGCGGCCGACGATGCGGCTTTATGCGACACTGCGAAATCCGAGGCGATCAAGCTGGACCTGTATCATCTGGTGTGGATTTTCGCGGTATGCAGCGTGCTAGGGCTGATCGGTGAGACGGTGGTCAGCTATTTCGTTGATGGCCGATGGGAGAACCGCGCCGGGTTTTTTGTGGGGGCCTTTCAGCCCGATTTACGGCGTTGGCGGTGTTCTGATGACGTTGGCGCTCGCTCGCTTGTCGGATGCGCGCGGCGGCGTGTTGTTCGGTGTGGCGGCTGTTGTCGGGGCTGCGTTCGAGTGGTTTGCCGGATGGTTCTGGGAGAACGCGTTCGGCATTGTGGCTTGGGATTATTCTTCGCAACCGTTCAATCTGGGTGGGCATACGTGTTTGGGCATCGCGCTTGTATGGGGAGCTGCCGGCGTAGCGTGGGTGAAGCTGGCGTTGCCGGTGATGCAGCGCGCGGCCGATACGGTCCCCAATGCATGGCGTGCGCCGTTGGCCTGGGGATTGCTGGCGTTTTTCCTGGTGGATACGGCGGTGACGTTCGCGGCGTTCGATTGTTGGATGAACCGCTTGGCCGGGGCCGAGCCCGTCGATGCCGTGCAGCGCCTCTTCGCCGCGCATTACGGCAACGATGTGATGGCGAACCGTTTTCAGACGATGTCGATGTACCCGTGCTTGGCGGGTTTCCGCGGGTGACGATGTGCCCTTGACCGGGTGCGAAGCGCTCGGGAAGGGTCTTCGAGGTTGCCTATACGTCAACATGCCCGACGTGCTCGATACGCGTCGGGCACGTTCGTTTTCGGGCGGGTTTGGGCTACCGGTCGTTCATGCCGGCGATGCGCAGCGTGGCGCGGACCCGCTCGAGCACGGCTTCGTGGGGAATGCCTTGGGCGATCCCGATCTGCCTCACAAGGAAGTCCGAGTTGTTTTTCGCGAACGAGAGGAAGAAATCGGGAGGCGCTTCGCCGCTTTCGTGAAGGGCGCCGTAGGCGATGATGCCGATGACGCCGCTGGTGCTATATTCGATGATCATGCGCGTGCTCTGGGAAAGCTCCTCGCCCTCGTCGCATAGGATCGCCTTCCAAGTGCCGAACATGAGGCGCTTGACCTTAATGGAGAACGAGTCTATGCCGCCTTGTTTGATGAGCAGGGCGATCTTTTCCATGTCGTGCTTGGTGAACGCCTCGAAGCCGATGGCGGTCGACGATCCCGCAACGAGGCTGAGCATGTTCTGTAAAACGGACCCATTGCCGAGGACCTCGTCTTCGATGGCGCGGTCGACAAGATCGTCCATGCTTTTGAAATGGTAGTAGAACGTGCCGCGGTTGAGTTCGGCCTGCTCGGTGACCATGCCGACGGTGATGTTGGCGAGTCGATGATGCTCGAGCAGGGCCCAGAATGCGTTTGCTAAGCGTATATCGGCGGTGTCGCGTTCGCTTTTCCTCGGTCGTGCCATGGCTTACTCCTGGTCCTTGGTGCCGGTGCTTTCGGCGTTTTGCCTGGGCTGGTGTTGCGCCTTCGCGTTCATAATGAGCATTTGCAAACGGTTCTCGATATTGGCGAAGCTGACATCGGGGTCGTAGTCGAGCGGCAGGATGTTCGCGTCGGGGTAGCGCGCCTTGAGCTGCTTGACGATGCCTCGCCCGACCACGTGGTTCGGCAGGCAGCCGAACGGCTGCAGGATGACGAACGCGCGGCAGCCGCGCGCGGCATGGTGCAGGATCTCGGCAGGGATGAGCACGCCTTCGCCGGCATCGAACGTGTGATGGATGATGGGGTCGCTTTCGCGTACGAGCTCGGGCATGCGGCATGCGGGCTCGTAGAGCGGGTGGGCCTTCGCGATGCCGTCGCAGACGTCGTGCGCGATCTCGAACAGCCGGTTCGCCACGCGGTTGAACGCTTTGGCGGCGAAGGGCTGCGAGACATGGAATTCGCGTGCCTGCGCATCTTGGTAGAAGTAGGTTTTGCGGATGACGTCGGTCATGCGCGCCTCGATGATCTCCAGGCCGTTCGATTCAAGGTAGCGCTCGATGTCGTGGTTGGCGCCGGGGTGGAAGTTCAGCAGGTATTCGCCCACGATGAGCACCTGCGGGCGCGGGTTCGAGCGGTCGTAGCGAACGGTCCCCATGACGGCTATGGCCTGCTTGAAGCCCGCGATCGCGCCGCGGACGCCGTGCTTGCGTATACCCGACATGACGCATTCGATAGCCTGGTCGAACGCCTTGTCGGCGCTGCCGGGCTCAAGCTCGTAGGGACGCATCTTGCGCAGCAGGTCCTCGAGCGCGTCGATCATGGGTAGGCCGAACGCGACGCGGATGGCACTGCCGAGCGACATCTTGAAACCCGGGTGCATGTTGTGGGCGTCCTTGTCATCGTTGGTGATGATGGGGACGTAGTCGTAGCCGGCGTCGTCGAGCGCCTTGCGCAGCAGCGCCGCGTAATGCGTCAAGCGGCAATCGCCGATGTATTTGCCGGTGCCGATGGCGACGGTATGCGGGTCCCATTCGCCGCTGTCAAGCGCGGCGAGGGCTTCGCCGATGGTCATCTGCGCGGGGAAGCAGATGTCGTTGTGAACGTATCGTTTTCCCAGCTCGATGGCGCGTTCTCGGCCGATGTCAAGGGAGACGGCCTGCGCACCCTGGCGGGCGAACGCCGCCGACATGAGCAAGGAGAACGCGTGCGAGGTGTTCGGCACGAGGATGGTCTTGATGCGCCGGTCGGCCTTGACGTACTTGACGGGGTAGGGGTCGGGCAGCGGATGGGCGCCGGCGGGTGTCGAGGGGCTGGCGGGCGCGCCGCTTGCGGACGCGTCGGCCGCGGCGGTTTCGTCCCCGCTGGCGATGGAGCCGATGACGGCCTGGCGCGCACGGCGCTCGTCGACGGTTTCGATGAACGAGCGCACGCGGATGCGCAGCGGCCCGGCGACGTCGGACTCGTCGAGCTTGAGGATGAGCGGCTGCTTGCCGGAGCGCTCCTTCATAAGGCGGCAGATCTCGTCGGAAAGGTAGGCGTCGTGACCGCAGCCGAAGCTGACGAGCTGCACGTATTCGAGCGCGGGGGAATCGGCGGCGATGACGGCGCTGGCGAGCATGCGCTGGTGGAAGTTGTTCACGATGTCGATGCGGCTTGCCGACAGGTCGACGTCGGCGATGCCGGGGACGGCGTCGGGCGGCAGCACGGGATGCCCCATGTCGGAAAGCATTTTGGGCAGGTCATGGTTGACGAGCGGGTCGTTGTGGTAGGGGCGGCTGGCAAGCACGATGGCGTAGGTCCCGGCGCTGCGGGCGGATTCGATGGCCCGCGCGCCCGCCTCGGTCAGCAGCGTTTTGAACGCGCGCTGGGCCTTGTCGGCCTGCTTGATGGCGCGTATGGCCTGATCTGCGGGGATGCCGAACGTGCCTTCCAGGTAATCCACGAGCTGGCGGTCGCGGTCCTCGGTGGAGTACCAGTGGAACAACGGGCTGTCGAAGGGGATGCCCCAGCGCTCGGCGGGATCGTCGGAGCTTTTCACCACCATGGGATAGCCTTTCACCACGGCGCACATGGATACGCTGGTGGATGCCGTGTTCTCGCTGGGCACGGTGGTGATGATGGGCATGAAGATGCGGTCGACGCCGGCGCGCGCGAGCTCGTGGACGTGCCCGTGCACGAGCTTCGCCGGGAAGCAGATGGTGTCGGAGGTGACCTGGGGCAATCCTTCTTCGAACATGGCGCGCGTGGACGGGCGCGAAAGGCGGATGGCGAACCCGAGCGAACGCAGCAGCACGTTCCAGAACGGCATGGCGTCCCAGAACGCCAGAACGCGCGGGATGCCGATGGTGATGCCGCGGTCGGGAGCGATTTGTTCGATGGGCCAGTCTTGGAAGAGGAGCTTTTGGCGCGTTTCGAAGAGGTTCTCGCCTGTTTTGGCGCGCTCGTCGGCGGTTTTGAGCGCCGAGCGCGTGGCGGGGTCGGTCGGGTCGCCTACGATTTCGCCGCGCGGGCAGCGGTTGCCCGTGACGAAGGTGGTGCCGTCGGCGAAGGAGATGACGGTGCGGTTGCAGCGGTTGGCGCAAAACGGGCAGGCGACGTTGGCGTGCTGTTGGTAGGAAAGCGCGCCGAGCGCGTCGAAGCCGATGAATGTGCTGGCGGTCGTGGCGGGGTTTGGCGCGCCGGTGGGGCGGGTCGCGCGGGGGCCGGGTTCGCTTTCTGCGCATTTTGCCTGTTCGTCGGCCTGTTTTGCCATGTGGTCGCGCGTGAGCAGCGCCACGCCGATGGCACCCATGAGCCCAGGGTAGGGTGCGCGCGAGACGGGGCGGCCGATATGCTGCTCAAGGGCGCAAAGCACCGCGTCGTTGCGGAACGTGCCGCCCTGCACCACGATGTGCTCGCCGAGGCTGTCGAGGTTGGGCACGCGCACCACCTTCGTGAACACGTTCGCGATGATCGAGCGGCACAGGCCCGCCATGATGTCGGCAGGCGTGCGGCCGTTTTTCTGCTCGCTGACGATGCTGGAGTTCATGAACACGGTGCAGCGGCTGCCGAGCACGGCGGGCTGTTCGCTGGAGAACGCCGAGTCGGCGATCTGGGCCGTGGGGATGCCGAGCGTTTGCGCGAAGTTCTCGAGGAACGATCCGCAGCCGCTCGAGCAGGCCTCGTTCACCACGATGTTGCCGATGACGCCGTCGGAAAGCCAGATGGCCTTCATGTCCTGGCCGCCGATATCGAGGATGAAGCTGGCGTCGGGCACGTAGCGGGTGGCGGCGTGGGCGTGCGCCACCGTTTCGACCGTGTGGTAGTCGGCGTGCAGGGCGCGGTGGAACAGCAGCTCGCCGTAGCCGGTGGTGCCGACGCCGGCGATGTCGAGCGCGACGCCGGCGGAGGCGTATTCGCCGTGCAGGTCGATGAGCGCGCGGCGGGCGACTTGGAGCGGGTCGCCCTCGTTGTTGGCGTAGAAGCTGTCGATGAGCTGGCCGTCGTCGGCGACGAGGGCCAGCTTGGTGGTGGTGCTGCCCGAATCGATGCCGAGCCAGGCGCGAAGCCGCCCGTTGCGCGCGTGCGCTTTCGCGGCGGCGCTTTCGGGGCCGTGCGGCTCCTTGGGCAGCCGGTTGCGCTTCGTGAAGGCTTCGTGCTCGGCGGCGGTTTCGAAGAAGGGCGTGCCGGGGGCGTGGTCGTCGTCGGCGCTGGTGAAGCCGACGAGCGATGGCGCGGCAGTGGCGGGGTCGATGGTCGCGGGCGTGTCGGCGAACATGCCGGAAAGCGATAGCGCGGCGCCGCGGGCGACCATGGTCTCGGGGTGCTCGGGGACGATGGCCTGGTCATCGGCGAGGCCGAGCCGTTCCTTGAAGACGTCGACGAGCGTGGGGTTGAACGTGAGCGGGCCGCCTTCGAAGATGATGGGCGGACGCACGTCGATGCCCTGCGCAAGGCCGCCGAGCGTTTGCTTGGCGATGGCGTGGAATGCCGATAGGGCCAGGTCATCGCGTGATGCCCCCTGGTTGAGCAGGGGTTGGATGTCGGTTTTCGCGTACACGCCGCAGCGGCCGGAGATGTCGTAGACCGTGCGTCCGCGGCCGGCAGCTTCGTTGAACTGCTCGATGGGGATGTTGAGGACCGAGGCGATCTCGTCGATGAAGGCGCCCGTGCCGCCGGCGCAGCTGCCGTTCATGCGCATGTCGGCGACATCGAGCGCGCCGGTGGTTTCGTTGGCGCGGAAGAAGATCATCTTGGCGTCCTGGCCGCCGAGCTCGATGGCGCAGCGCGTGCGCGGGTAGAGCGCCTGGATTGCGCAGGCGTTGGCGACGACCTCCTGCACGAACGGTACGCCGAGCTTGTCGGCGATAGGTGCCGCGCCGGAGCCGGTGAGCGCAAGCCTGATGTCGGCCTGCGGGAATAGCTTCGCGAGCGAGTTGAGCGCCGCGTGGACGCTTTTGGCCTGGCGTGCGCTGTGGCGTTCGTACGACGTGTGCAGCAAGTTGTGCGAACGCGCGTCGAGCGCGCAGATCTTCGTGGTCGTCGAGCCAACGTCGATCCCGACGTCGACGGCAGATATGTTTCCCATCGTTGTTCCTCAGGTGGTGCAGGGTGGCGCGAAAAGCGCGCCGCAAAAGCGTTTCGTTCGATTCCCATGGTAGTTTATCCAACAAGGTGTTGGGAAAAAAGCGACAAGATATCGGTTTTGTCACGATTTTCGGGCCTGTTTTCGGGCGATGCACCTGTTGGATAAGGTTATTTCGCCTGGTCTTCCCGCATTCTCCGTCTGCAATACCTATGAAGGGTTGGGTGGGTGAAACGGGATAGTTGACAAGGGTGCTAGAATTATCAGCTGGTATTTGCTGTAATTCGAAGGGACGTGCTATGTCAGGGCATTCTAAGTGGGCAACCACGAAACATCGCAAGGCTGCGCAGGACGCTAAGCGCTCTGCGTTGTTCTCCAAGCTGTCGCGCAACATCACCGTTGCTGCCAAGGAGGGTGGCGACCCGAACCCCGACAACAACGCGTCGCTGGCCGCCGCAATCGAGAAGGCAAAGGGCTATTCCCTGCCCAAGGACAAGATCAAGACCGCCATCGACAAGGCCTTCGGTTCCGGTAAGGACGCCGCGAACTACGAGACTGTCGTGTACGAGGGCTACGGCCCCTGCGGCGTGGCCATCCTCTGCGAGGCGCTGACCGACAACCGCAACCGCACCGCTGCCGACGTGCGCGCCGCATTCACCCATGCGGGCGGCAACCTGGGCACCTCCGGTTCCGTTTCCTACATGTTCGAGCGCAAGGGCCAGATCATGGTCCCCAAGGAGATCGAGACGGGCGACAAGAAGCATCCCATGGGCCCGAACGGCGCCGCTGCCGATGAGGAAGAGTTCGAGATGGCCGTCATCGAGGCCGGCGGCGACGACTACGAGGACGCCGATGAGGAGTGGATCGTCTACACCCAGCCGTCCGACCTTATGGCCGTGAAGAAGGCCCTGGAAGAGCAGGGCGTGCAGGTCAAGGGCGCCGAGATGACCATGGAGGCCACCACGCCCGCAACCGTCACCGCCAACGACGCTAAGAAGGTCATGCGCCTGGTTGACAAGCTGGAAGAGCTTGAGGACCTGCAGAACGTGTACCACACCATGGATATCACCGAGGAGATCGCGGCTGCTCTGGACGAGTAAGCGCGCGGAACATCCTTCGCGAACGAAAGGCCTCCCTGGCGGGAGGCCTTTTTGCGCGCTGGGGCCTTGCGTCGGGCGGATGGTTTTGGAAAGAAGCAGGGGCGGGAAAATCGTTGAGGGAATGCGAACATCTGTGTGGTAGTATGTCCACGAACAAATGTTTGAACGGATAAGGCGGGCGGATGACGGAACCTCGAACGATTTTGGGCATAGACCCGGGTTTGGCGAACACGGGCTGGGGCGTGGTGCGGCAAGACGGCCCGCGTATGGAATGCGTGGCGTACGGGTGCGTGTCCACTCCTGCGGGTGCGGAGCTGTCGCAGCGCTTGGCGAAGATCCACGAGCAGATCTCGGCCGTGATCAGCCGATTCGAGCCCGTGTGCCTGGGAATCGAGACCGTGTGGTTCGGGCAGAACATCACCGCCGCTTTCGCTACGGGCCAGGCGCGAGGAGCGGCGTTGGTGGCGTGCGCCCAGCATGGGCTTTCGGTCGGCGAGTTCACGCCGCGGCAGATCAAGATGGCCGTGGTGGGCACCGGCTCGGCCGATAAGGCGCAGGTGCAGTATATGGTGAAGAAGCTGCTGAACCTGCAGGTGGAGCCGAAGCCCGATCACGCCTCGGATGCGCTTGCGGCCGCCATCTGCTATACCACCCACGAGGGGTTCGGAGGAGTCGGCGGCGCTAATGCGTTGGCGAAGCTGGAAGCGCGCGGCCGCGTGATGGCCGGCGCGGGAACGGGCGGCGCCGCCGGCGCGGCGGCGCGTAAGATTCTGGAGGAAGGTGCGCGATGATCGCATTTCTGAAAGGCGCGCTGGCGGGGAAAACCGCCGCGTGCGCGTATATCGATGTGCAGGGCGTCGGATATGCCGTCGGCATGTCGCAAGGCGCGCTTTCGAAGCTGCCGGCGGTGGGCGAACCTGTGCAGGTGCATACCTATCTGCAGATGTCCGATAACGGCATCGCTCTATACGGGTTCTTGACGCTTGAGGAGAAGGCGCTGTTCGAGCGCTTGATCGGGGTCAGCGGCGTAGGTCCGAAGGTTGCGCTGGCGGCGCTGTCCTCGTTCACGCCCGAGGCTTTGGTGGCGGCGGTGCAGGCGCAGGATGTGGCTGCGGTGCAGAAGATCCCGGGCGTGGGCAAGAAAACGGCATCGCGCATCATCCTGGAGTTGAAGGGTTCGTTCGATCAGGGGCTGGCAAGCTTGTTCGATGCTTCGGGTGCGCCCGCTTCGGCGACTGCGGCTGCGGCCGAACGCCTGAAGGGCGCACGCGAGGCGTTGCTGGCGCTGGGGTTCGCCTCAGCAGAGGCAGATGTTGCGTTAAAGGGCGCGCCCGAAGGCGCGGATGAGAACGCGCTGATAAAATATGCCTTGAAACGTTTGGGTAAATAACGGGGCAAATGGATGACGGAGCTTGAGCTTTGGCTGATGGAGTGAAAATAGAGGGAATGGTGTTCGAAGCGGGTTCCGGTTTCGATGGCGGGTCTGCGTCGGCGGCTCCTGTCGGTGCGACCGACCCCTCGCAGCGTGCGGTCACGCCGGATTTGACCGAGGATGACCTTGCGCTCGATCGCAGCTTGCGGCCGAAGCGTCTGGGCGATTATCTCGGCCAAACGAAGATCAAGGAGTCGCTTGCCATCTTGATCCAAGCTGCGCAGGAGCGCGGCGACGTTGCGGATCATATCCTGTTCTCGGGACCTCCGGGCCTGGGCAAGACCACCCTTGCTACCGTAGTGGCCAACGAGCTGGGCGCGAACATCAAAACCACCAGCGGTCCCGCCATCGAGCGTACCGGAGACCTTGCGGCTATCCTGACGAACCTCGAAGAGGGCGACGTGCTGTTCATCGATGAGATCCATCGTCTGAACCGCATGGTGGAAGAGGTTTTGTATCCCGCGCTTGAGGATTTCGCGTTGGACATCGTGGTAGGCAAGGGACCGGCGGCTCGTTCCATTCGCTTGGACCTGCCGCGGTTCACGCTTATCGGCGCTACCACGCGCACGGGTCTGCTTACCGGGCCTTTGCGCGATCGTTTCGGCATCGCGTTCCGCCTGCAGTACTACACGCCCGAGGAGCTGGCTTCCATTGTGCAGCGCTCTGCTTCCATTTTGGATGTGCCTATCTCGTACGACGGCGCGTTGGAAATTGCGCGTCGCAGCCGTGGCACGCCTCGTTTGGCAAACCGTATGCTCAAACGCGTGCGCGATTGGGCACAGGTGCGCGGTAACGGCGTCATCGACGAGGACGTGTCCGCGCAGGCGCTGAGCTTTTTCGAAGTGGACCCGCTGGGGTTGGATGCGGTGGACAATCGCATCTTGGAGCTGCTGTGTGTGCAGTTCGGCGGACGTCCGGTGGGGTTGACCACGCTGGCGTCGGCGTTAGCCGAGGACCCGGATACGCTTGAGGACGTGTACGAGCCGTACCTGATGCAGCAGGGCCTGCTCATCCGCACGCCGAAGGGCCGCCAGGCAACAGAGCGAGCGTACGAGCATTTGGGCATTTTCCACGAACCGACGAATAGCTAGGAGCGCCGATGTTCGAGCAAGACTATCTGATGAAGCTGCTGTTGGCCTTTTACCAGGCGATGTTCAAAAGCCTGCGTCGCGTCACTGACGAGGATGAAGATCCGAAGGAAGCGGCCGATACGCTGGACGAGGTTGTCGGGAACGCCGTTGGGATGGACGGCGCCAGTTTGCTGTCATTGACCCCGGAATCCGTCGTCGGCGTGCTGCAGGTCTCCGGCACTGATCCGCGTGTGACGGAGTTCATCGCGCGTAGCTTGTTGCTATCGTCCGAGTACCTGACGCAGGCGAAACAAGGTGCGCTGGCGTCATTGCGCGTGGAGCAAGCGCGTGCAATCGCTGATGCGTATGGGATCGATTTGCCTGACGACCCCACCGACCTGTCGGACTTGAAGGAAATGGCCGAGCAAGCTAACGCCTAGCAAAGGGAGATGACGGGAGCGAATATGGCGAAGATCGTAGCGGTTGATACCGACTTCGAGGATAACTACCTGGAAGAGACTATGGCTCGGGAAGCGGGCATCGAGTTCGAGGTCACCCGTGGCCGCACCGCCCAGGCGGTTATCGATGGGTTGTTGAAGACCAGTGCAGATGCAGCAGTGACGTCGTATGCGATGTTCCCGCGCGAGGTGTTCGAAGCTTGTCCGAACCTGAAGGCGGTCAGCCGCACAGGTGTCGGGTACGACGAGATCGATGTGGAGGCCGCAACCGAGCATGGCGTTGCCGTTTGCAACGTGCCAGGCTACGGTACGGAAGTGGTGTCCGATCACGCTATTACGCTGGCGCTTTCGGTTTTGCGCCGGATTAACGAGCTTGATGCCGATATGCGTCGCGGTGTGTGGGATTATGCGCGCACGCGTCCGCTCGGGCAGTGCCGCGGTCGCGTGTTCGGCGTCGTCGGCATGGGGGAAATCGGCAGAGCGACGGCCAAGAAGGCTGCCGGTCTGGGTTTTGAGGTGGTGTGCTGGTCGCGTAGCTTGAAGCCTGGACGACGCACCCCCGAAGGATATCCGGTGTTGCGTTTGGATGATTTGTTGCAGCGGGCCGATGTGGTTAGCTTGCATACGGCGCTTACCCCCGAGACGCATCATCTGATCAACGCCGAACGCCTTGCCATCATGAAGCCGGATGCTGTGCTGGTGAACACCGCTCGCGGCGCTGTGGTGGATACCGTGGCGTTGGCCCAGGCGCTTTGCGAGGATAAGCTGTGGGGCGTGGGCTTGGACGTGTTCGAACAGGAGCAGCCCTTCGACTTCGACCATCCCATCATGAAGGCGCCGCACACCGTGCTTTCGGCGCACGCGGCGTATTGGTCGGAGGAATCCGGCCGCGAACTGCGCGAGCGCGCGATGCAAGCGGCTATCGACGCTGTGCAGGGCCGGGTTCCGGTTGATTGCTTGAACCCTTGCGTGTTCGATTTATCTGCGAGGTAGTGCTTGACGATGACGTAGCGTCATCCGTTACAGTAGTGATTTTTCGGCAGGGTAGATGTCGGTTCGTGGGGTGAAGCAGGACATGGGAGAACAAAGTAGCCAAGACTTGATGACGGTTGGAGAATTGGCTTCGCGCGTCGGCGTGACGGTTCGAACCATCCAGTACTACGATCAACGCGGGCTGCTGCATCCCACATGCAAAGGAGAGCAAAATCTTCGCTTGTATTCCTCGGCTGACGTCGACCGTCTCAATCGCATAATCACGCTGAAATACCTGGGGCTTTCGCTTTCCCAGATTCAGGAGGGCGAAGGGAGCGACCCCGACGATGAGCTGACTGGCGCTTTGGCGGAACGTGAAGCGGAGCTTGAGCGTGAAAGCGCGAGGATTCTTCGGGATATGAATGCGTTGCAGAGTTTGCGCGCGCATCTTGCTGTGGCCGATCATGTGGATTGGAGCGAATCTGCATCCGCCGTTGGGAGCGTGCGGGATCGTGAGGACATGCTGTGGTCTGCCATCACCGGCGAATCGCTTGAGGGTTGCCCGATTCCCGAGTTGACTCGTGAAGAGGTTATCTGCTGGCATCAGCTGATGGGCGACACGATCGAGGCAATGCATGACGGTGTTTTGGCAACCGATGAGCGCGCGCGAGCGCTTGCAATTCGTTTTTCCAGCTTAGGGGGTATGCCCCATGCCCTTGCTGGTTTGAAGCGCTTGGCGAACCAACGCAGCTCGGGGCCGAAGCAATACGGTCGTGACTTTTATGCTGGTATTCAACGGCGCACACTGAGTTTTTTGCAAGATGCGCTTGATTGTTCTCGCTCTGATATGCGGGAATAGCTGCACAGGTACGCTTATCGTTGTATTGACGGCGACGTAACGTCGCTCGGTACCGTTTACCCTGTAGTGATAACTTGATCAGAGGGGGAGACGATGATCGTATCGTGGATGACCACGAATCGATGCAACCTGAAGTGCGCTCATTGCTATCAAGACGCAGATGAGTGCGATAACCGAGAGCTGTCGACCGAAGAAGCGCGTGCGATGATTTCCGACATTGCACGTGCAGGTTTCAAGATCATGATTTTCAGCGGTGGTGAGCCGCTTATGCGTGATGACATTTTCGACTTAGTGGCTCATGCGGCATCATGCGGACTCCGCCCGGTATTCGGCAGCAACGGAACCTTGATCACGCAAGACGTTGCGCGAAAGCTGAAAGCGGCGGGTGCGTGCGCTATGGGCATCAGCATTGACAGCCTTGACGCGGAAAAGCATGACAAGTTTCGAGGAATCAACGGTGCGCATGCAGCAACGCTGGCAGGAATCGAAGCCTGTAAAAGCGTTGGCCTGCCATTTCAGATTCACACCACCGTGGTTGATTGGAACCGTGACGAGGTGTGCGACATCACTCGGTTTGCCAAAGAATTGGGCGCGATGAACCATTCGGTGTTCTTCTTGGTGCCGGTCGGGCGTGGTAAGGACATTTCAGACGAGAGCATCGACGTTGAGCAAAACGAGCAGTTGCTCGCTGATATTTTGCGCGCCGGTCGTGATGCCGGCATCGAGGTCAAGCCTACGTGCGCGCCGCAGTTTATGCGTATTGCCGAGCAGATCGGTGTTGAAACGCGCTATACGCGAGGTTGCTTGGCGGGGCTGACGTACTGTGTGGTCGGAAGCGAAGGCATTGTGCGCGCGTGTGCATATATGACTGAAGATGCCGGTGACGTGCGCAAACAGCCGTTTGATGAGATTTGGCGCACCAGTCCGGTGTTTCAAGAGCTGCGCACGCAGGCATATAAGGGCGCGTGTGGATCGTGCGATTATAAGGGCGTTTGCGGCGGATGCCGCGCTCGCGCTGCGTATTACCACGACGGGGACATTTTGGCGCAGGACGATTATTGCGCATGGGGCATGAAGAGCGCAGCACGGGATGCGTCCGGCGTATCGGTTGCTTAGCGGCACGTATCAATCCAAAAGGAGCAAGCAATGAACAAAGTTGCAAAAGGCGCCGTTGCGCTTTCGTGCGTGTTGGCTATGGGCGCAGGATCGCTTTCTTTAGCGGGGTGTGCGTCGCAAGGAAACCCCGTTGCGTCTGATGCGGGCGAAACGGAGACGTCGGCCACGCAAGGCGCGTATACCTTTACCGATGATTTGGGCCGCGAAGTGACGGTCGCGTCGCATAATCGCGTGGTTGCCGGCATGGGCAGCTTCGCAAACGTGTGGGAGCTGGCCGGCGGCACGCTGGTTGGAGCGTCCGATGACGCTTTCTCCGATTACCACATTGCGTCGGATGCGCAGAAGATCGGCGATTTTTCGTCGCTCAACGCCGAATCGATTATCGCGCTCAACCCCGATTTCGTGATTTTGACAGGGTCGAGCAGCGGCCGCGGTGGCGGCGTTGCGCAAACCGAGCTGGCTGATACGCTTACGGCGGCGAACATTCCCGTGGCGTATTTCAAGGTAACCACGTTCGACGACTATCTGCGCATGCTGCGCACGTGCTGCGATATCACAGGCGACGAGCGGGCGTATGCGGAAAACGGCCAGGGTCCGGCAGATAGGATCGCCGAGATTTGCGCCAAGGCAGAAGGAAAGCAAGCTGGCAGTGCCGTGGTGCTGACCACGTATTCGGGTGGCACGCGCGTGCAGTCGTCCTCGACGCAGACGGGAACCATGCTTGCCGATTTGGGCGCGCAGAACATCGCCGATTCCGATAAGGGCCTGTTGTCCGATTACAGCATAGAGGCGCTGATTCAGGATAACCCGCAAACCATCTTCCTTCTGCCTATGGGAAATTCGGACGAGGCGGCGCAGCAAGCGCTGGCCGAGCAGACGACGCAGAACCCGGCATGGGCGCAGCTTGATGCGGTGAAGAACAATCGTGTGGTGACGCTTGATCCGCAGTTGTTCCAGTTCAAGCCAAATGCTGAGTGGGATCAAGCGTATCAAGTCCTGTTCGACGCGCTGTACGGCGAATAGGTTGATTCGTGCGTAGGAATCGACTCAAAACGGTCGGGGCGACGGATTGTGCGCAGCGCCGCTTTCGCGTGATGCTGCTTGTCTTGCTTTTGGCTCTTGCCGGCGTGGTGTTCGCTGGTCTGGCGCTGGGGTCGTCATCTATTGGCGCGAACGACGTGGTGGCGTACGCTACGGGCAACGCGTCCGACATGGCAGTGAACGTGCTGGCGAACGTGCGCGTGCCGCGTGTCCTTGGGGGCGTGCTTGCCGGTGCTGCGCTTGCCGAGGCGGGCGCGCTTATCCAGGCAACGCTGAATAATCCGCTGGCCAGCTCAAACATTATCGGCGTCAACGCTGGATCCGGCCTGTTCGTTTTGCTGTTCGCATGCGTGGCTCCGCATGCGCTGGGCGTGTCGGCAGCTGGTGCGTTTGCGGGCGCGCTCGCTTCGGCGTTGCTGGTGTTCTTCGTGTCGTTGTACGCGGGGGCCTCGCGCCTGACCATCGTGCTTGCCGGCATGGCGCTCACGTCCATATTCACGGCGGGAATGAATGCGATTCTCATTTTCAATCCGGACGCCTACGTGAACTCATCTGGGTTTTTGGTCGGAAGCCTTTCGGGCGTGATGGCGTCTGAGCTGGTGATTCCCGGGTGCGCGATCTGTGTCGGGCTGCTTGTTGCGGCAGGCCAGGGAACGCGTCTTAACGTCTTGTCGTTGGGGGATGAGGGTGCGCACGCGCTGGGGCTGAACGTGCGGCGAACCCGGCTGACGTTGCTTTTGCTTGCGGCCTTGTTAGCGGGTGCCGCGGTTTGCTTTGCCGGCCTTATCGGATTCGTCGGGCTAGTCGTCCCCCATATCGTTCGCTTCTTTGTCGGCCACGACAACCGTCGCGTATTGCTGCTTTCGCCTGTTGTCGGGGCCATCGTGGTGTGCGCGTGCGACACCGTTGCGCGCACGCTGTTCGCGCCGTTCGAAATCCCTGTGGGAATTTGCATGGCGCTGATAGGCGGCCCATTCTTCATTTATCTGATTCTTCGTTCGCGGAAAGGAGAAGTCGATGGGCGCTCTTGAGTTTGACGACGTCGTTTTCGGATACGGCAGCGGCCTTTTGTTCGACGGCTTTTCCGCGTCGTTTCCGAAAGGGAGTATCAGCTGCATTGTCGGGCCGAACGGCTGCGGGAAATCAACGCTTGCGAAACTTGCCATGGGGCTGGTGAAGCCGACGTCGGGGCGCGTGTGCGTCGCCGGGCGCGACGTGTCGTCGTTGGCTGCTCGCGAGCGAGCGCGTCTTTTGGGCGTGTTGGTGCAGCAGCAAGAGGTGCCCATGATGACGGTACGCGAGCTAGTGGCGTGCGGAAGGTTTCCATGCTGCGGGTCGTTTTCGCGCTTGAGCAGGGCAGATGAGGAACGCATCGACGAGGCGCTTTTGCTCGCCGGCGTGTCCAAGTTACGCGATCGTTCGCTGCAGAGCTTGTCGGGCGGGCAGCGGCAGCGCGTGCGCATGGCCATGGTGTTAGCGCAAGGCACGCCGATCGTGCTGCTTGACGAGCCAACGTCGTTCATGGACGTGGCGGCGTGTTTCGATATGGTGCGGCTGATCCGCCAGGTTCGGCAGCGTGGCAAGACGGTTATCGCGGTGATTCACGATTTGAACCTGGCTCTTTCGGTTGCCGACCAGGTCTTTGTGATGGAGCGAGGGCGCTTGGCTGCGCAGGGAGAGCCGACGGATGGCTGCGTTCGTGGTGCTATCGAGCAGTCCTTCGGCGTACGCTTGGAGCACGTGCAGACAAGTTACGGCACAGCCTGGGTTCCTTTCGAGTTGCGTGAATGAATCTGCCTCCGTGGCGTTCTAGCTCGCCATCTTTTAACAGGTGGCGAGCTGTACCTGCGAGAAGTGGGCGTTCGCGAGATGTGAGCCGCGACACGCGGAAGTTAGCGGGCGTCCGCATGCGATCAAAGACAGCGGTCTTGCGGGACGAAAGCGTCGATGCCCGCCTTGCGTCTTATAGGCTGCGTTGCTGGTACAGCCCGTTGTCGGCGAAGCCTTGCTTGCGGTAATAGCCGCGTGTGCCGATGGCGCTGATCACGTTTATGGCGGTGTAGCCGTTTTCGCGGGCTATATCGCAGGCTCGCTCGATGAGCATGCGGCCGAGGCCTCGGTGCTGGGCGTTCTCGCCGCCTTGATGCAGGCCCGCCACGCGTCCGTATACGTGCACCTCGCGGATCATGGCCTCGCCTGAATGGATGGGCAGGTCGGAGCCGTGCGCGTTGACGTAGTCGGCATTCGGCATGGACAAGCGCAAAAAGCCCGCGATGCGGTTGTCGGGCGTGATCCATTGCAGGAACACCTCGCGGGTGTTCGTCGTTTCGTAGGCGATTTCCGACAGCGAAAGCTCGTCGTTTGCGGCGGCCCCGAAAGCGATCTCGCGGGAGCGGATCTCCTGCACCGGCCGGGCTCGTTTCGCAAGTTCCAGGTCCACCAGCTGGCGCAGGTTCACCTTCTTGTTGCCGGTCATGATATCGTGTGCCGAGATGTCGCGGATCATGCGCGAGATGCGCGTGAACGGCGGCGTGACCAGCACGTCATCGGCTAGCAGGTTGACCAGTTCCCGCTCGGTATAGGGCCGCCAGCTGCCATCGCGCCAATGTGCGACCAGCCCTGTGCCGTCCACAAGCGCGCAAGGATACAGCTTGATTTCATCGGGCTTGAAGGCGGGATGTTCGACCATGCGCCGATAATCCGCGGCGTCGCTTTCGGGCGTTGCGCCGAGCAGGTTCGTCATGAAGTGCGCGTGCGTTTTGAAGCCGAAGATGCGGGCAAGCTCGAAGGCCTGCTGCATGCGATCGACGCCGATGCCGCGATGGTTCGCGGCAAGAATGTGCTCGTCAAGGCTTTGGATGCCCATTTGCAGCTTCGTGCAGCCCAAGCGGCGCAGCATGGCAAGCCGTTTTGGCGTGACGGCATCGGGGCGGGTTTCCACGACCAGCCCCACGCAACGGTGCTCTGCGGCTTCGTTTTCGCGTTGCAAGGTTTCCAGCTGGGAAAACGTTGCGGTTTGCCATTGTGCGGCAGCGGCCCAGCCGTTATTGGAGGTGCCGTCCTGCAAGTTGTCGAGTGCGAAAGACTCAAAGGCGGCGACCTGTGCATCGTCGGCTGCGGCAGAGCAAGGGGGAGCATCGATGGCTGCGGCATTGCGCTCGATTGATCGACGCTGCAAAAGAGCATTGTCGATCTCAGTGTTGCTGTTATTCGTTCGAGCGCGCAAGCGGGCATCGTCCGCACGGGCTCCGCAGGCGTATAGGGTTCGAACCGTTTCGTTGTAGGAGGCGTTGCCGGCGGTGATGCGAGCCTGGGCTTCGGCGGCCCAGCTGGCAAGGTCGTCTCGTTCGCAGGCTATGGCGGCGCTTTGGTATTGCTCGCGGCGCGTCTCGGATTCGCGCTCCACCGTGGCTTCACAGCTCATGTCGTTCAGGGCGCGGAACAGCTCGTGCATGTACCAGATCTGGTACGCTTCGGGGTAGTCGCTCCAGGTGCCGCCCAGCACGATCAGCTCCACCTTGTCGGTGACGTGCCCCATTTGATGCAGCGTGCGCAAACGGGCGGTGACCTGCAGATACGGGTCGAACCAGTTGCGCTCGGCGCGTTGGCAGGCCGGCTCGTCGTGCAGGTAGCTTTTCGGCATGCGCACATCGTTGGGGCAGTACAGGCATGCGCTTGAGCACGGCCAAGGCTTCGTGAGCACGGTGACGGTGGCCACGCCGGATGCGGTGCGGCGCGGTTTGACCTGCAGCGTCCGAACCAGCAGGGCCTCTTCGGCGGGCGAAATGCCCCAGCTGCGCCATTGCTCCGGGTTGTGCTCCTTCGCTTCCTGATAAAACGGCAGCAGCTTCTTTTTCGCCACATAGCGAACGGGGCCGGCGACCTCGCGGTTCCGGGCGCGGATGATGCGGTCGAGCGCATCGGGGGCAAGCGGGGCGTTGGCGCGGCGGATCTCGCCGAGGATGTTCTGCAGTGTCTTTTCCATAGGCAGTATTGTACGGCATCGCGCAAAAGGGCGAAGGGGCGGTGCGCCCGTGTCGAGAAAAGCCGTGGAACTCTGCATATCGGGTCGCGTGAGACCCCCATCACGAGCGCCACAGCATGGATGCCAGGGGCAGGGCGGGTCGGCCGACGAGCAAACCGCCCCGGCTTTGCCTCATTATGCTTGGGCGTGCGCGAAGCTAGGGACCAGATGTGCGACGGCTATGGTTGGTAACGGGGTCGATCGCGGGGCCTGATCGTGCGGCAGACATGGAAGCGGCAAGAAGCGTTTCGGGCTTTGGGGAGCGCTCGACATCGGTTCTTTCTGCGCAATGCCGGCATACTCGTGAAGGCTTTGCGGAACGTGCGCGGCGGTTCCATGCAAATGGTCGACGGATTGGGGCTTGGATGATGCAGAACGCTTATCGAAAGTATGCCTAAAATGGGCAATGACCAGGCGTTATCCGCTTATCGAGAAATCAGTTCCCAAGTGATGTTGGTTTAGTGCCATTTAAACGGCCACGTTAGAATTAAAGGAAAGGACGAAACGAAGCAACGATGGGAACGCCCGTGGACAAGCCGCTTACATATCTGGACAACGCCGCAACGACGCCTCCTTATCCGGAAGTGCTTGCGCGTATGCATGAGGTCATGATGGACGGCTGGGGCAATCCTTCGTCGCCGCATGTGGTGGGGCGACGCGCCAAGGAAATGCTCGAGGATAGCCGCGCGATCATCGCCGATGTGCTTGGCGTGGATGCCGACGAAATCTACTTCACGTCCGGCTCGACGGAATCGAACAACCTGGCCATACGCGGGGCGTGCTTGGCTCAGCGCGAGAACCCAGGCAAGATCATCACCTCCACGCTCGAGCATTCTTCGGTGACCCGAGCCGTTCGCGGCATGCGCCGTGACCATGATTGGGATTGCCGTTACGTCGATGCGCCCGACGGAGGCTTCGACATGGAGCAGCTGGCGGAGCATCTGCAGGACGGTCCTACGTCGCTCGTCTCGGTAATGCGCGTGCAAAACGAGACGGGTTGGATCTTCCCTGTTCCTGAAATCGCACAGTTGCGTGACGAGCTTGCTCCGGGCGTGCCGCTACACTGCGATGCCACGCAGGCGTTTTGCAAGATGCCGGTCAACCCGCGCGAATGGGGCGTGCAACTGCTCACGGCGGGTGCGCACAAGATCGGCGGGCCGCGCGGCATCGGCATCCTGTACGTGCAGCGTGGGCTTCCCATGCATACTACCGCGTTCGGCGGCAACCAGGAGCGTGGTTTGCGTTCCGGCACCGAGCCGGTGTTCCTTGCCGTGGGCATGGCGGAAGCCGTGCGCATCACGGCGGCGCATATGGAAACGGACATGGAATACGCAGCAAGCCTTCGCGAGCGCGCCATCGAGGGCTTGAAACGCGAGATTCCCGACGTGGTGGTGCATGCACCGGAAGGCGGAAGCCCCTACATTCTGAGCATCAGCGTGCCTGGTTTGCCCAACGCCGTGTCGGTGAAGTATCTGTCCGGTCGCCGCGTGTGCGTGTCGCGCGCCTCGGCGTGCGAGGAGAACCACACCACCGTCGCGCCGGGCACGTGGCGTCCGAAGCATCCGTTGTCGCTGCAGGCGGCGGGCATCCCGCTTCGCGAGGGCAAGGAAACGCTGCGCGTGAGCTTCTTCCATCGCAACACGCCGGAAGACGTCGACCGCTTCGTTGCCGTGCTGGCGCAATGCGCGCGAGAGATGCGCGAGTCGTAAGGACATGGAACTACGTGGGGACCCTAACGGCGGACAAGTGCGTGCAGCTGTAGGCGGTGGCGCAGCTTGCGCGGTTGGTACAACTGAAGACCTTGCGGCGGACGGTGATGCGGCAAGAGGCGCCGAAGAGGCGCTGACGTTGCGGCTGTGCGCGCTGACCAGCGAGTTTTATCGAGCGAACGCGGAATCGTTCTCGCAAACGCGGCAGTCGCCATGGCAGGGCTGGGTGCGTTTGCTCGAGGTTATGGACGCGGCAGGCGGGCGAACGGGTTGCGAACCTGGGGCTTTGCATGCTGCGGATGGGGCGGTTGAAGGCTCTGTCCGTCGCGATACGCGTGCTGCAGACGACGAGGGTTGCGGGAAGTCATGTGCTGTTGCCGATGTTGGCGCAAGCGGGCAGGAACCGCTGCGTGTGCTCGACCTGGCTTGCGGCAATCTGCGTTTCGAGCGATATTTGGCGGACGCCTTGCCTGGCAGGATGCTGTCGGGTTGGGCGGTGGACAATTGCGATCCTCTGGTGGAGGCGGGGGAGCGGGACGGGTTTGGGCCCTTGTCTCGAATGAGCTTCCAGAATCTTGACGCGATCGAGCGGCTTTCCGCCGGTTGCCTTCGGGAGGCGCTTGAGGCGCCGGATGCGTCGTGCGATTTGGCGGTGTCGTTCGGGTTCATGCATCATGTGCCGTTGGAGCGCTGGCGTGTGGAGCTGTTGCGCGCGCTTATCGCGAAGGTGCGCCCGGGCGGGTTCGTGGCCGTGAGCTTCTGGAGATTCCTCAATAGCGACAAGCTGGCGCGCAAGGCGCAGGAGACTACGAGCCGTGCGCTCGATGAGCTGGGGCTTCCCGAGCTGCCACCGAACGATTATCTGTTGGGTTGGCAGGACACGCAGGGGTTGTACCGCTATTGCCATCATTTCGACGAGCAGGAAATCGAGCGGCTGCTGGTGGCGGTGGCGGATTCGGCGGAGCTTGTTAGCCGCTTCGAGGCAGATGGCAAGACGGGCAACTTGAACGAATACGTGGTTATGCGCGTAAAGTAAGGGGCGGCTGCCATGCGAACCGTTCGCAGGCAATCGCCCTTTTTCGTATCTATATTCGGCTATGCAAGCAGCTTCTTGCCTGCGCCGGAGATCACCGCTGATCGCGCGACCAGGTACGTGGACGCCAAGTAGATTGCGTACACCGCGACTACTAGCGCGATACCGACGGCAAGCGTGCCGGAAACCGCCCCCGTGCCCCAAAACGACAGCAGGTTCTTGTACAGAAGGCTGATCGCGCATGCGGAATGACAGCCTGCAACCAGGAGCGGAGCCACGAAATAGATGCCGATCTGCGTGCGCAGGCTTCGCAGCACCATGCTCCTGTCGCATCCCAGTTGAGCCAGCAGGCGATAGCGAGGGATGCCGTCTGCCACCTCGGAGAGCTGCTGGACGGAAAGGACCGCCGCGGTGGTCATGAGGAAGATGAATCCAACGTAAAGCGCCAGGTAGACCAACAGAAGTTTAAGCCCCATGCTATCGGCGATAATGCCCTCGCTCGTGTCGTAATAGGACACCGGCCATGGGCGGGAGTCGTACGTCCAGCCAGCCTCGGCAAGCTCTTCGCTCGGGGGAACGGCCTTGCCGTATTCAGCCATCAGATCTTTCATGGCCTGTTCTTTCGAGTCACTGGCAAGGTTGACGTTCAGCTCGCTCAAATACGGCAGATCGCCTGCGGCGAACCTGTCGGCCGCCAATTCGTCGGGAACAACCAGTACGGCGATCAAGCAGCTCATGTTGCTTACCTGGAGCGATTGCGAAACAACCTGTCCGGATGCGGTCAGCTTATGGCCGTCGACGGTGATGGTGCGCCCTTTCTGGCCTAGGGCCTTCGCGTAGTCGGCGGATTTATCGACCGTGTTGTCGACCAGGTACTCGTTGGAAGCAAGTTCGATGGGCTTTTCGCCTGCAAGCTGACGTGCGGCATTGAACTGCGACAACGGTACATACTGCACACCCTCGTCGGCCATGCTGGAGTTCTCGTCGGAGCCGATTTGGGCAAGCGTGAAGCCGCACGCATCGACAAGCTGCTTGTTCGTCAAATCGGTCGCAAGCCACGTGTCAACCTGAGCCGAGCCCGTCACGCGTTCGCCCCAATCAGGGATGAGCGACTTGAAATACGCAGCGGTTGAGCCGCCGTTCGCCTGCCATAGGCTGTGGATCTCATCGTGCTGGGCTTCGGCTTCCATAATCGCGGCTGCCTTCTCGTCTTCCCCGCCGTACTGCTCGGCCGGCACTGCTTCCATCTCGGAAACGTCGAGCGACATCAGGCTCGCGCGGATGGATGCGTCGAACTGGGTGTTCTCCTCAAGCTGGTCGGAGAACAGCGACGCCAGGCTGAAGCCCGTGGAGAATACGACGATGCTGAAGAGCAGAAGGACGCTCACCACCCACAGCGATACGAACGCGGTGTTCACCTTCGCGGCGATTTGGCGCATGGTGAACATGGCCAGTCCCTTGAAGTAGACGCTGCGCAGGCGCTGAATCAGCAGGATGAAGAACCCCGAGGCCGACCAGAACAGGCCCAGCGTGCCAACGAGCATCAGCGCGGTTGCGATGCGGAAGTGCTCGCCGAAGTACACGAGGCCGTCAAGGTTGAGCTCGGCATACGCCTTCGCCAACACCAGGCACGACAGCACGAACACGACGAGGCAGACGATGGGGTTGCGCATGGGCGTGCGCTCGTTGCGGGAGCCGGCCGAAAGCAGCGTGACAAGCTTGCAGCGCGAGATCTGCACGGCGTTGAACAGGGCGACCACGGCGAAGATGAGCGCGAAGCACCCCAGCGTCAGCTGTGCGGAGCGGACGCTGAACAGCAGATGGTAGTCGCTGATGGCCACGCCGATGAGCCCCGCCGTGGCGAAGGCGATCGCCTGCGAGATCAAGAAGCCGAGCCCAAGGCCGACCACTAGCGCGATAACGCCGACGATCAGCGTTTCCGTCAGGACCACCGAGGAAACCTGGCGCGGGCTCATGCCCAGTAGCAGGTACGTGCCGAATTCCTTCTTCCGCGCGCGAACTACGAACCGGTTGGCGTACAGGACCAGAAATCCCAAAACCACGGCGACAACGATGCTGAAATAGGTCATGACCTGCGCGAGGATGTCGAAAATGCTTGCGCCCGACGCCAGGAACACGTTCGCGGCGCCTTCCTGCGCCTCGAACAGCACGCGGGAATCCTCGATGGCATTGAAGGCGTAGAACACCGCCACGCCCAAGGTCAGGGTTACGAAATACACGGCGTAGTCGCGCATGCTGCGGCGCACGTTGCGCAAGGCAAGTTTCATCAACATGATGGCCACCGCCTAGTTGCGCGGCGCGTCAGCGTGCGAGGGCGCGAAGCCGACCGCGGGGGAGTCGCCTTGCTTGCCGGAAAGGAACGCCTGGACTTCAAGGATGCGCTGGTAGAAATCGGTTCGGGCGTCATCGCCGCGGCGCAGCTCGTTGAACAGCTTGCCGTCCTTGATGAACAGGATGCGGTCGGCGTAGGAGGCGGCGACTGCATCGTGCGTGACCATCATGATGGTGGCGTGCAGCTTCGCGTTCAGCACTTCGAGGGTTTCAAGGAGGACGGCGGCGTTGCGCGAATCGAGCGCGCCGGTGGGCTCGTCGGCAAGGACCAGCTTCGGATCGGCGACGATGGCACGCGCCGCGGCGACGCGCTGGCGCTGGCCGCCCGACATCTGGCGCGGGTATTTCTGCAGGACGTCCGTTACGCCCAGCATGTTCGCGGTGCTGTCGACCTTTGTGCGGACGGCATCGGCCTTCTCGCCCTTGATGGTAAGGGCCAGGGCGATGTTCTCGAAACCGGTCAGAGTGTCCAGCAGGTTCGCGTCCTGGAAGATGAAGCCCAGGTCATCGCGGCGGAACTTGGAGAGCTGACGGCTGCGCAGCTGCGTGATGTCGAGCCCGTTTAGGATGATGTTCCCGCTGGTCACGGTGTCGATGGTGGAGATGCAGTTCAAAAGCGTGCTCTTGCCCGAGCCCGATGGACCCATCACGCCGACGAACTCGCCCTTGCAGATATCGAACGACACGTCGTCGAGCGCGCGTGTGATGGCCTCGCGCGAGCCGTAGACTTTCCGAACATCGCGCACGGAAAGCAGGACGTTGCGGCTGTCGGGCCGGCCTGCGTTCGCAATGCCTGCCGGTGGGGTTGCGGTAACTATGGTCATGGGGGATTCCTTTCTCTTTGATTCGGCATATCCCCATGATGCGGCGCTTGCGAAAACGGAGCCATCGAAGGGCCTTACCGCAATCTTACGGTTTTGTAAGGTTAGCTGCCAAGTCCATGCGCGTGCGGTCGAGGGGGAAGGTCAGCGCGACGGTGGCACCCGTGCCCTCTTCTGAGGAAATGCGCAGGCCAAGGCCCATTCTTTCGCAGGCCACGGCGGCCAGGTGCAGCCCCATGCCCGTGGCCTTGTGATGCGTGCGGCCCCTGCTTCCCGTGAAGCCGCGGTCGAACACGCGCGGCACATCGGCGGCAGGGATGCCGTCGCCGTCGTCGCCGATCGCCAGCTCGATGCAGCCGTCTTTCGTGCCCGCGTCCTTCACTGTGCTCTCGAACCGGACGGTCTTCGCGCCGTACTTCGCCGAGTTCTCCAGAACCTGGCCGATGATGAAGTCGGTCCATTTCGCGTCGGCGAGCACCTTGAGTTCGTCGTCGACGGCGAACTCGAGAGAGACCTGCGCGCCGATGAGCGTGCGGGACCGTTGGCGGCACGCCTTGCGCGCGAGGGCCGCGAGGTTGAGCTCCTCGATGGAGAAGTCCTCGCTCAGCGTTGCCGAGCGTGCGTAGTAAAGCGCCTGCTCAACGCGTGATTCGATGCGGTCGAGGTCGCCGCGCACCTTGTTGATTTCCGGCCCGTGAAGGCTCGACAGCGCAAGCTGCGCCGACGCGATGGGCGTTTTGGTCTCGTGGACCCACAGCTCGATGTAGTCGCGGTACTCCTTCATGTCGCGGGAACGGGCGGCAAGCTCGTCGGAGGCGGCTTTGCCCTGCACGGCGAGCGCGCGGTAGGCGATGGAACCTTCGAGCGTGCGCGGCTCGTCCAGGATCGACGAGAGGTAGCGCGCGTTTTCGGGCGAGTCGCAGAACAGGTTCAGCTGCTGGTAGAACTCTCGATCGCGCAAAAAACCGGCTGCAAGCGCAGCGCAGGCGAATGCTGCTTCGCAGAAGGAAACGAGCGCGATTGCCGAAGCGTTCGAGCCGGTGACGGCCATGATGCCCGCAACGACGGCTATCAGGGAAACCGCGCCGAACGCGAACCCGGCGTGCGAGCGGAGGTACGCGCCGAAGGAGTAGGCGCGCTCCGGGCGGTCGGCGCGGCCGTCGGCGGCGGGTTGCGCGGGCGCGGGGGTGCGCGGCGGGATGGCGGGCGGGTTGGATGCTGCATCCGGCGTGCGGTTTTCCCAGATCGAGGCGCTCATCGGATCACGTAGCCCAGGCCGCGGCGGGTGGTGATGAAGCCGTCGGGCACGCCCGCGGATTGCAGGCTGCGGCGCAGGCGGTTCACGTTCACCGTGAGCGTGTTGTCGTCGACGAACGCGTCGGTTTGCCACAGCTCGTCCATCAGCTCGCTGCGCGAGATGATGGAGCCGGCGTTCTCCATGAGGATGCGCAAGATCAGAAGCTCGTTGCGCGAGAGCTCGATGGTTTTGCCGCGATATGAGACCTCGGCCCGCACGGGGTCGAGCGAAACGCCGGCGTGCTCAAGCCTGCCGCGCGCCGGGTCGGCGGAGCCGCTGCGCGCGAGCGCGCGATCGATGCGGGCGAGCAGCACGGCGGGGCGATAGGGCTTGACCACGTAGTCGTCCGCGCCGACATTCATGCTCATGACCTCGTCGAACTCGCTGTCGGAGGAGGTCAGCACGATGACGGGGACGTTGCTTTCCTGGCGGATGGAGCGGCAGATCTCGTGGCCGTACGCGCCGGGGAGCGAAAGGTCGAGCAGGATGCAATCGGGGCGAGCCGCCAGGGCTTCGACCGCGGCGTTCACAAACGACTCGCAGCAAAGGCATTCGTGCCCTTTAAGTTTGAGCATGCGCACAAGATTTTCCCGCAAGGAGGCATCGTCCTCGACAATGAACAATCGCGCCATCGGTCCCCTTCCACATCAAACGGATGAGCCGATGATAACGCAACGCCGCGGCTTGCCGGCGTTTCGTCACAGGCCTGACGCTTTGGGGACGTAGCATTATAGGTCAGGGTGCGGTTGCCTCTCAGGTGCCGTTTCCCCTTCCGCTTGCGGCATTGGCCGGAACGTGGTCGGCCGCGCCGGCGGGTTAGCCTATGCTTATGCGCATAAGAGGCTTGCGAAAGCAACGACGGCGTGAAAGGAACCCTCATGGGAATGAATATCGTATGTCTGGACCTGGAAGGCGTGCTGGCACCGGAGATCTGGGTCGCGTTCGCGGAGAAGGCCGGTATCCCCGACCTGATGCGCACCACGCGCGATGAGCCCGACTACGACAAGCTCATGCAGTTCCGCCTGGACGTGCTGCGCCGCCATGGCATGGGCCTGCCGCAGATTCAGGAAGTCATCGCCGACATCCAGCCCGTGCCCGGCGCCAAGGAGTTCCTGGACGATCTGCGCGCGCAAACCCAGGTGATCATCATCAGCGACACGTTCGAGCAGTTCGCCCAGCCCATCATGGAGAAGCTCGGCTGGCCGACCATCTTCTGCAACACGCTGGAGGTTGCCGATGACGGCACCATCACCGGCTATCGCATGCGCTGCGATCAGACGAAGCTGACCACGGTCCGCGCGCTGCATTCTTGCGGCTTCGAGACCATCGCCTCGGGCGACAGCTACAACGACCTGGGCATGATCAAGGCGTCGAAGGCCGGTTTCCTGTTCCGCAGCACCGTCACCATCAAGGCCGAGCATCCGGAGATCCCCGCGTACGAGACCTTCGAGGACCTGTCGCGCGCCATCAAGGCCGCGCTGTAAGGCGGGTTTTGCGCGGAAGAGGCGCGGGCCGTTCGGGCGGTTTCGGACGGATAGTGCTACGTCCCCGAAGTGTCCGGCTGACGGATTTTGGGGTTTTTAAGGCCGTCGCTTGGAACGTTTGCCTTGGTGGCTTGCGTTTCGGCGGCGGCCTTTTTTCGCTTTACGGCGTGTGTTTGTTCGGAGGGTTAACAAGACCGAAACCTGAACCTTCGCCTTATGCCATAGGATACTGCGCAAGTATCAAAACACTAGGAGTACGATGGGGCGGCTTATACCATTGCCGTCCCCATACAAGCGTTGCGAGCCTGCATAAGCAGGCGAAACGGGGGAGAAATGACGAGATTGTCCATTGCGCCCGCTTCGGCGGACGACGCCCGCATCGGCGGGTTCCTGGACCGGCAGAAACGTCGCGTCGACGCCATGCCGCCGGGCATGTGTCCTCTGGCGCAGCAGCTGACGCTGCTCGAGGAGGGCGCGCTGCAAACGTGCGGCAAATGCGTACCGTGCCGCGACGGCCTGCCCCAGTTGGCGGGCATGCTGCGCCATCTGGTGGATTGCAAGGCAGACGCCGCCGAGGTCGAGCGCATGCGCGCGCTGGCCGAGATGGTGCGCGACACGTCCGATTGCGCCATCGGCTACGAGTCGGCGAACGCCCTGCTGGAGGGTCTGGACGCCTTCGCCGCCGAGGTCGAAAGCCATGTGAGCAAGCACGAATGCCAGCGCAGCGTGGGCCAGTCGGTGCCGTGCGAGACGTTCTGCCCGGCGCACGTGAACGTGCCCGCCTACATCGCGCTGGTGGCGCAGGGCGATTATGCCGGCGCCGTGCAGATGATCCGCAAGGACAACCCGTTCCCCACCGCGTGCGGCCTGGTATGCGAGCACCCGTGCGAGCAGCGGTGCCGCCGCACGCTCATCGACGCGCCGCTCAACATCCGCGGCATCAAGGAGTTCGCCTGCGAGCACGCGCGCGCCGACCAGGTGCCCGTGCCGCAGCGCCTGCCCGAAACCGGCCGCCGCGTGGCGGTCGTGGGCGGCGGCCCGTCCGGTTTGACCTGCGCGTACTTCGCCGCCTTGATGGGCCACGACGTTGACGTGTTCGAAGAGCGCAAGCAGCTGGGTGGCATGATCCGCTACGGCATCCCCGCGTACCGCTTCCCGCGCGAGCGCTTGGACGAGGACATCCGCGGCATCCTGGCCGTGGGCGGCATCACCGTACATACCGAAAGCCCCGTGGACGCCGCGCGCATGGCGCAGCTTTCCGCGGATTACGATGCCGTGTACGTGGCCATCGGCGCGCAAACCGGCAAGGGCCTGCGCATCGACGGCACGGATGCCGAGGGCGTATTTTCCGCCGTTGACCTGCTCGGACGCATCGGCGATGGCGATTACCCCGACTTCACGGGCAAGAAGGTGGCCGTCATCGGCGGCGGCAACGTTGCCATGGACTGCTGCCGCACGGCGGTGCGCGCCGGCGCCGAGGAGGTGTCGGTGGTGTATCGCCGCCGCATCTCGGACATGACGGCGCTGCCGGCCGAGATCGAGTCGGCCATCGCCGAGGGCGTGGAGATGATCACGCTGCAGGCGCCGGCCGCCATCGAGAAGGACGAACAGGGCCGCTGCTGTGCGCTGCTGACGAATCCGCAGATGATCGGCCCGGTCAAGCGCGGTCGCCCCGCGCCCGTGGCCGCCGACAAGCCGCAGATGCGCATCCCCGCCGACATCATCTTGATCGCCGTGGGCCAGAACATCGTGTCCGCGCCGTTCGAGGAGTTCGGCATGGCGGCCGAATGGGGCGAGTTCAAGGCCGACGAGCAGCTGCACGCGCAGATGGACGCCGAGGCGATTGCCGCCCGCGGCGCCGACGCCTCCGCGGGTGCGAACGTGTTCGTGGGCGGCGACTGCCAAACCGGCCCGGCGTCGGCCATCAAGGCCATCGCCGCCGGCAAGGTGGCCGCGCGTAACATCGATCATATGCTGGGCTTCAACCACACGCTCGACTGCGGCGTGGCGGTTCCGCCGGCCCAGCCCAACGACCGCGCGGCGTACGGCCGCGTGGAGGTGCTCGAGCGCCCCGCGCGCGAGCGCAAGAACGATTTCGATGCCGTCGAGGTTCCCATGAGCACGGAGGAGGCCATGCAAGAATGCGGCCGCTGCCTGCGCTGCGACCACTTCGGCGCCGGCGCCTGCGAAGGGGGGCGTATCCAGTATGCTTAACATCACCATCGACGGCCGCGCGCTCGAGGCGCGCGAGGGCCAGACCGTTTTGGAAGTCGCCCGCGAGGCCGGCATCCACATCCCCACGCTGTGCTACCTGGCTGAGCGCAGCGCCATCGGATCGTGCCGCGTGTGCGTGGTCGACGTCGAGGGGCAGGACGCCCCCGTGCCCGCGTGCACCACGCGCGTGGTCGACGGCATGCAGGTGCAGACGGCCACCGAGTGCGTGCTGAAGTATCGCCGCATGGCCGTTGACCTGCTGATCTCCAACCACGGCCTCGATTCGACCGACTACTGCTTCAGCTGCGTGAAGAACGGCGCCTGCGAGCTGCAGGCCGTGGCGCGCGAGGTGGGCGTTTCGCACCCCACCTTCCCCGTTGCGCAAACGCGCAAGCCGGTGTTGGATTCCAACCCGTTTTTGCGCTTCGACCCCAACCTGTGCATCGCCTGCCAGCGCTGCGTGGGCGCGTGCAACAACGCGGCCGGCAACCATGTGCTGCAAACCGGCAAGCGCGGCGTGCGCACCACCATCCGCGCGCCGTTCGGGCCGAACTGGGACGCCACCATCTGCGAGAGCTGCGGCAACTGCGCGCAGGCGTGCCCGACGGGCGCCCTGGTGGAGAAGCGCCGCGGGCTGTACCGCGAATGGGACACCCATACCGTTCGCACCACCTGCCCGCACTGCGGCGTGGGCTGCCAGCTGGACCTGGTGGTGAAGGGCGACCAGATCGTGGACGTGCAGGCAGCCGACGGCCCGTCCAACGACGGCCTGCTGTGCGTGAAGGGCCGTTCCGGCAGCTTCGACTTCGTGAACTCCCCTGACCGCATCACCACCCCGCTGGTGAAAAACCCCGAGACCGGAGAGTTCGAGCCGGCCGATTGGGATACGGCGCTCGACCTGGTGGCGCGTAGGTTTGCCGAGCTCAAGGAGGAGCATGGCGGCGAGAGCATCGCGGCGTTCGCGTGCTCGCGTTCCACCAACGAGGATATCTATCTCTTCCAGAAGATGGCGAGGTGCGCATTCGACAGCCCCAATGTCGATAACTGCGCACGTGTTTGACACGCCCCTACCGTTGCCGGTCTGGCAACTACACTTGGTTCGGGCGCAATGACGAACTCCATCAAGGATGTGTGCGAGGATTCGCAGGTCATCCTGCTGGTGGGCAGCAATCCGGAAGAGGCGCACCCGGTCATGGGCATGCGCCTGCGACAGGCGGTCGAGCGTGGCGCGAAGCTGATCGTGGTGGACCCGCGCGAGATCGGGCTGGCGAAGAAGGCCGATATCCACCTGAAGCTGCGTCCCGGCACGAACGTGGCGTTCGCGAACGGCATGGTGAACGTGCTGATACAGAAGGGCCTGGTGGACCGCGAGTTCGTGGAAAGCCGCACCGAGGGCTTCGACGAACTTGCCGCCATGGTGGCCGACTACACCCCCGAGCGCGTGGCCGAGATCTGCGGCATCGATGCGCGTGACCTGGAGGCGGCCGCCGAGATGTACGCGACGGCCGAGCGCGCCCCTATCGTCTACTGCCTAGGCGTGGTGGAGCACTCCACGGGCACCGAGGGCGTTATGGCGCTGTCGAACCTGGCGCTGGCCGCGGGCAAGCTGGGCCGTCCCGGCTGCGGCATCAACCCGCTGCGCGGCCAGAACAACGTGCAGGGCGCGTGCGACATGGGCGCGGGCCCGGCGGACTTCACGGGCTATCAGAAGGTGGCCAACCCCGAGATGCGCGCGAAGTTCGAGGCCGCATGGGGCGTCGAGTTGAACCAGGCCGCGGGCCTGAAGGCCACCGAGTGCTTCCCCGCCATGATCGACGGGCGCATCCGCGGCCTGTTCCTGTTCGGCGAGGACCCGGTGCGCACCGACCCGGACACCGGCCACGTCATCCGCGCGCTGGAGTCGCTGGACTTCTTCGTGTGCGAGGAGCTGTTCATGACGGAGACGGCGAAGTATGCCGACGTCATCCTGCCTGGTCGCAGCTATGCGGAGAAGGAGGGAACGTTCACCAACACCGAGCGTCGCGTGCAGCGCGTGCGCAAAGCGGTGGACGGTCCGGCGGGCGCGCGTCTGGACACCGAGGTGTTCGCCGACATCATGCGCCGCATGGGGTATGACCAGCCGACGCTCACGGGCGCGCAGCTCATGGACGAGGTGGCAAGCCTGACGCCGTCGTACGCGGGCATCAGCCATGCGCGTCTGGACTCCGCCGCCGTGGCGGGCCAGGGTCTGCAGTGGCCGTGCACGGGTCCGGATCATCCGGGCACGCGCATCATGCACGAGGGGAAGTTCTCGCGCGGCATGGGCGGATACTCGCTGGCGCAGTACCGTCCGTCGGCCGAGCAGCCTGATGATGAGTTCCCGCTCGTCATGATGACCGGCCGCGTGCTCGCGCAGTACAACGCGCAGGCCATGACGGGCCGCACCGATGGGCTCAACCAGATCGACGGCACGTCGTTCATCGAGATCAACGATGTGGACGCCGCTGCCGCGGGCATCGCCGACGGCGATCGCGTGCGTGTGAGCAGCCGCCGCGGCGTCATCGAGAGCTGGGCGCGCGTGTCGGGCAAGACCAACCCCGGCGAGGTGTGGATGCCGTTCCACTTCCAGGACGGCAACGCCAACTGGCTGACCAACGCCGCGCTCGACAACATCTCGGCCACGCCGGAGTACAAGGTGTGCGCCGTGAGGGTGGAAAAGGCGTAAGGGATAGAGCGAGATCGAGCGAGGGGCGCCGCTTGGCGGCGACCTCGCAACCAAGGGGCGCCGGCCGCGGATGCTGCCGGCGCTTTTTTGCGTTCGCGAGGGGCGCTGTGCTGGATTGCGGCTGGTTACATCGGGTTGGTTGTGGGTCCGGCTACGTGGTTGGTTGCGGGTTTGGTCTCGGTGTGGGCGCCCGTGCCAGCCATTTCAGGGATTCGCGGGTTCGAGGGCTTGGTTGCGCGTATCTCGGGGTACAGTAGCGGAATCGGAACTTGCTTAATGGATTCGCGGATCGTTTAGGGGAAGGGGCGCATATGAAACGGGTTTTGGTGATTGCGACGGGCGGGACCATCGCGTCGGCCGAGGAAGGCAGCGGCCTAGCGCCGGCGTTGACCGGCGAGCAGTTGGTGGCGTTCGTGCCTGAGGTGGCGCAGGTTTGCCATGTCGAGGTGGCGCAGGTCATGAACGTGGATAGCACGAACATGCGCCCGGAGGGATGGCTGACCATCGCGGGCGAGGTGCGTCGGAGCTACGACGACTTCGACGGGTTCGTGGTCCTTCACGGCACCGATACACTGGCGTACACGGCGGCGGGGCTGTCGTACCTGGTGCAGGGTAGCCCGAAGCCCATCGTTCTGACCGGCTCGCAGCTGCCCATGGGCGACCCTGGAACCGACGGCAAGCGCAATCTGCTCGATGCCGTGCGTGTGGCCTGCGATGATGTCGCCGTGGGCGTGATGGTGGCGTTCGGGGGCAAGGTGATCTCGGGGACGGCGGCGCGTAAGGTGCGCACCCGCAGCTTCGAGGCCTTCGACAGCTTGAACGTTCCCGACTTGGGGCGCGTGCGCGACGGACGGGTTGAATGGGCTGATGGGGTTTGCGGGCGGATATGCGGGGCGGCAAGGGCCTGCGCCGCGGAGGAGGTTGGCGGTGCGCCTTCGACCGTGCGCTTCTACGATGCGCTCAACCCGCGGGTGGCGGTGCTCAAGCTTACGCCGGGCATGGACGCGCTGGTCGTCGACGCGCTGCGCCCCGCGTGCGATGCGCTGGTGGTGGAGGCCTTCGGGCTGGGAGGCATCCCGGAGTACGATGGCATCACCGAAACGCTGCTCGCATGGGTGGATGTCGGGAAAACGCTGGTCATGACCACGCAGTGCCCGTACGAGGGCGCCGACTTGAGCGTGTACGAGGTGGGTCGCGCGTTCTGCGACCGCCCGGGCGTGCTCATGGGCGGCAGCGCTACCACCGAGGCGCTGTTGGCGAAGACCATGTGGGCGCTTGCGCAAGCGGCCGACCCCGACGGCGTCGTGGACCGCGAGCAGCTGGCGGAACTGTTCGCCAGCTGCTAAGGGCGAGGGGATAGCCTAGAATCTCATCTCAGTCTGAAATTGCAAATACTCGTCCTTAAAAGTGTGATACATCACATTTTAAGGACGAGATCGCAAGGAAGGCGCATACGCATACGTGAAAAGAGACGGGAGAACGTGTCGCTTTTCGCGATTGGGGTTTCGGCGCTGTGGCGATAGGCGCGGCGTTGCAAGATGGCCCGTTGGCCTGCGTGGGGCAGGCCAACGGGCCGTTGTCGATCTCGGGGCGTTTTGCGGGGTTCGTCGCGATGGTCGCCCGGCGCTTTCGCTCTATTCGCAGGAAAATGCAGTTTACGATGATTCCTATTTTCAAAAAAATGCTGTTTTATGCGATTCCTATTTGCGGAAAAGTGCAGAATTAGGCTGATGCTATTTCCCGATTCGTGCGATAATCGATGCATTCTATTTTCCAATTCATGCGGTGGAGGTTGTCCGTGTTGCGACGAAAAGTTACAAAACAGCTGGTCAACTGGAAAAATCACTCGAAAAAGGCCTTGCTTGTCACTGGTGCACGCCAAATTGGGAAAAGTTATGCAATCCGTGAATTCGGAACAGCGGAATACGCGTGCTACTTCGAGGTGAATCTTCTGCTCGACAAAACCGCAAGGGAAGCGCTGATCGGTGCCGAAAACGCAATGGACTTCATCAATCGCGTCGCTTTGCTGTCCGATCGTCCGCTTGTCGAGGGCAAAACGCTGATTTTTATCGACGAGATTCAGGAATATCCGGAAATCGTCACGCTCATGAAGGCGCTTACAGAAGATGGGCGCTATTCGTTCGTATTTTCAGGCTCCATGCTGGGTACCGAGTTCAAAGGGATCTCGTCGTTTCCAGTGGGTTACATCGAACAGCTGGTCATGCGTCCTATGGACTTCGAGGAGTTTTGCTGGGCCGTGGGCGTTGAGCAGCGATTTCTGGATCAAGTCAGGCAGTGCTTGCGCGAGCGAAAGCCGGTGGAAGGATATCTTCACGACATCATGATGCGAAACTATCGCGCATATATCGTGGCAGGCGGCATGCCCGAGGTGGTACAGAAGTACGTGGGTTCGGGCTATTCGCTTGCGGAAACGCGTGCGATGCAGACGTTGCTTGTGCGGCAATACGCGCAAGACATCGGCAAATATGCAGGTAATCGCGCTTTCGAGGTCCGTGCGATTTTCGACCAGATCCCCGTGCAGCTTGAAGGGGCAGCGCATCGGTTCAAGCTGTCGTCGCTACGCGATGCGGCACGTATGGAGTCGTTCCATCACGATTTTCTGTGGCTGGTGAACGCCGGGGTCGGTTTGCAGGTGCTGCAAACCACCGAAGCGCGATGCCCGTTGAAGCGCACGGAGCAGGCATCGAAGTTCAAATTATACGAATCGGATACGGGCATGCTCGTATCGCGCTATCCGCAAAGCACGGCGCGGTCGATTTATCTTGACATGAAAGACCCTAACCTTGGCGGCGTGTACGAGAACGTGGTTGCGCAGGAGCTGACGGCTTTGGGCATTCCTTTATGGTATTACCAGTCCGAACAGGCTGGTGAAGTGGACTTTCTTATAGAGGGGAGAAGCGGGAAGGTCGTTCCCGTCGAGGTGAAATCAGGTAAGAAGGTCCGGGCGCATGCGGCGCTGAATCATCTTCTGGACATTCGGGGTTATAAGATTCCAGAAGCGGTGGTGTTGTCTCGCAACAACCTTTCGCAGGAAGGGCGGGTCACGTACGCTCCGCTGTACATGACGTTTTGCCTGGATGAGTTGACGGAGGAAAGTGCGGGAGATTTCTCGTTTGCTCCGGCATTGCCGTAGAGAGGCAGTCGAACAAGTTGGGGAAATGGGTGCCGGCGATAGGCGCGGCGTTGCAAGATGGCCCGTTGGCCTGCGTGGGGCAGGCCAACGGGCCGTTGTCGGTTTCGGGGCGTTTTGCGGGGTGCGTCGGCGATAGCCGTCCTGTGTATTCGCGCTATTTGCTGAAAAGTGCAGTTTATGGCGATTTCTATTTGCGAAAAAGTGCAGAATTAGGCCGATGCTATTTCCCGATTCGTGCATTAGCGCTGGTAAAGCCGTTGGCAAGCGATAACTTTATTGCGAGTAAGGGGTGAAGCGCTTGGCGGTGTTAAGGGTGCCGCCGCCAAGTGCCGTCCCGTACTTTTGTGTTCAAGCGTCGCATGCATTCGCCGCCTTACCCCAGCAGGTTGGGCAGCAGGTAGAGCAGGGCCACCAGCGCGCAGCCGATGGCGGCTGCGGCGATCCAGATGTGGAACTCGCGGTCCATCTTGGCGCGCTCGGCGGGGGTGGGCTCGCTGGTGTCCTGCACGGCGTTCACGTCGATGGTGCGCGTGCCGTACACCTTCGCACACACTGCGTAGATGACAAGGCCCACCACGCAGTAGATCACGCCGGTGACCAGGGCGTCCGTGTCAAGCTGCGTCATCATGACCAGGTAGATGACGATGCTGATCACCGCGCCGGGCACCATGCCGCGCACCTTGAATGGGCGCTTTAAATCGGGCAGCTTGCGGCGCAGGCCCAGGCACGCCACCATGCCGATGGCGTAGTAGAACAGGTCGGCGAACAGGGAAAGCGACGCGATGTAATCCAGCGTCGACGTGGCCACCAGCGCCACCGTGAGCACGCCGAGCGTGATGACGGCCACATAGGGCGTGCGGTATTTCGGGTGCAGCTTGGCGAACGCGGCGGGCAGGCTGCCGTCGCGGGCCATGGTGAACAGGTAGCGCGGCGGCACCGCGATGGATGCGTTCAGGGTGGAGAAGTCGCCGCCGAACGCCACGCCCAGTGCCAGCAGCGCAAGCGGCAGGCCCAGGATGCCGGCGCTCATCATGGCCTCGGCGTAGGGCGCGGAGGATTCGGCCACGGCGGCAAGCCCGTCGGCGGGCACGATGCCCACGAGGAACCACTGGAACAGGGCGTTCACCACGAAGATGATGAACGGCGAGAGCATCATGGCGCGGGGGATGTTGATCTGCGGGTGGCGGATCTCCTCGCCCATGGCGCAGCACGTCTCGAACCCGGCGAAACACCACCAGATCATGGCCACGGCGGCGATGAACCCGCCGGCGCCCAGGTCGCCCATGAAGTCGGGCGCGGTCACGAAGTTCGGCAGCTGTACGTTGGGGATCATGGTGAGGAACCAGATGGCGGCCACGCCCCAGAAGAAGAACATGAAGCCGTTCTGCAGCTTGCCCGTCAGCTCCACGCCGCGCACGTTGGCGATGATGAATCCGATCAGCGCGATGATGGCGATGACCACGTCGTCGACGGGAAGCTCTATGCCGAACGCCAGGAAGATGGTCTTGAAGTAGTAGCTGAATGCCAGCGCCTCGCCGCCGGTGACGGCGATGAGCGACATGATGAAGTTCCATCCGGCAAGAAAGCCCGCGGGGCGGCCCAGGCCCAGCGACGCGTACTGGTACGTGCCGCCGGCGAAGGGTAGCGCCGCGCCCATCTCGCCGTACATGAGCGCCGGGTAGATGCTGATGAGCGCCGCAAGCGCGGTGGCCAGGACCACGAAAGGGCCCATCTCGCCGACGACGTTGCCGCCGGTGGTGAACAGGCCGACGCCGATGACGGTGCCGGCGGTGATGGTGATGGCCTCGCGCAGGCCGAGCGTGCGCTTGAGGCCGACGGCAGGCTCCTTCTGTGCGCCGCCTTCGTTCGGTTGGTTGCCCATGGGCCTTCCTTTCAGCGTGCCGACCGTGCTGGCAGGCCGGCGCGCTGTCGCATGCCCGATGCTTATCGGGCATGCGACAGCGCCATGCGGATACGATGAAATCACTTTATCACTCTACCGTACTAAAGCAATAGGGATTTTCGGGTGGCGAATGATTGAGGGCGAAGGGGTTTGCGGGCGAGAGGGCGCGGGACGGCAGGTGGGGCGGTGGCCTCGCGAGGGTGCTGAGGGCGCGCGGAGGAAGGCAGGGCTGCGTGCGCGAGGGTGGACGGAGCGAAGGGGGTGCGAAAGGCGCAAACGGGTGCGATTTTCCCGTTCGCGCCTTTTTTGCTCTCCGTCTCCGCCGCTTGCTCCGGCGTTTGCCGTTGTCGCGGCCCGCGCGGCTATTTCGCCAGCTTGGCCACCGCCTGCTCCAGGCGATCGCAGGCTTGTTCGATCAGGGTTTTCGGGCTTGCCAGGTTCATGCGCACGAACCCGCTGCCCTTGGGGCCGAACATGGTGCCCAGGTCAAGCCACAGCTTCGCGTCCTGCTCCACCAGGCGTTTGATGCCGGCGTCGTCCAGGCCCAGGCCCCTGCAATCCAGCCACGGTAGGTACGTGCTCTCAAGCGGCACCAGGCTCATGCCCGGCATGCGGTCGACGGCAGCCTGCAGCACCGCGTAGTTTTCGTCCAGCACCTTCTTCAGCTCGTCGAGCCATTCCCCGCCGCGCTCGTAGCACGCCTGGGTCGCCGTGATGCCGAGCACGCTCGGCTCGTCGTAGCCCGTGCGGTTGCGGGCGCGCTTGAACGCCGCGCGCAGGTCGGGGTCGGGGATGAAGATGTTGGACAGCTGCAGGCCCGCCAGGTTGAACGTCTTGCTGGGCGCCGTGCACACCACGGCGTGGCGCGCGTAGCGCTCGCCGAGCGAGGCGTACGGCACGTGCTTGAAGCCGGGGCGCGCGAAGTCGGCGTGGATCTCGTCGGCCACGACCGTGACGCCGTGGCGCAGGCAGATGTCGCCGATGCGGCGCAGCTCGTCGACGGTCCAGGCGCGGCCGACGGGGTTGTGCGGGTTGCACAGGATGAACAGCTTCGCGCCCGTCTTCTCCAGCTGGTGTTCGAAGCCCTCGTAGTCCATGGTGTAGCGCCCGTCCTGGTAAAGCAGCGGGCTTGTGGCCATTTTGCGGCCGTTGTCCTGGATCATCAGGCGGAAGGGGTAGTACACGGGCGGTTGGATGATCACGTGGTCGCCCGGCTGCGTGAATGCGTTGACGGCTACCGCCAGGGCGAACACCACGCCCGGCGTCATGACGAGCCACTCGCGCTCGGGGCGCCAGCCGTGACGGCGCTCGAACCAGCTTTGCACCGCTTCGCAATACCCGTCCGTGGCCATGGTGTAGCCGAACACGCCGTGCTGCACGCGCTCGGTGAGCGCCTCGATGGCGGCAGGCGCCGTTTTGAAGTCCATGTCGGCCACCCAAAGCGGCAGGTCGTCGGGGGCGTGGCCGCGGCGGCTCCACGCGTCCCATTTCAGACACCCGGTGTCGCGGCGGTCGATGATGGTCTTGAAATCGTACTTGGTCATTTCCTTCTCCGTTCCGCTTCCCGTCCTGTGCTACGCGAGCGCCTGGTCAAGGTCGGCCAGCAGGTCCTCCACGTCCTCGATGCCCACCGACAGGCGCAGCAGGCGGTCGTCGATGCCCAGCTTGTCCAGCATGGGCTTGGGGATGGCGCCGTGGGTTTGCACGAGCGGGTAGGTGATCAGGCTTTCCGTGCCGCCCAGGCTTTCGGCGAACAGGATGAGCCTTGTGCGCTCGAGCGCATCGATCGCGCGCCGATGCGTGTCGGTCTTGAACGATATCATGGCGCCGAAGCCCGCGGTCTGGCGCTTCGACAGCGCGTAGTCGGGATGGTCGGGGTCGCCCACGTAGAACACGTCCGTGACGTGCGGGTTCGCCTTCAGCGCCTTGCAGATGCGCTTGGCGTTGGCCTCCTGCTGGCGCAGGCGCACGCCCAGCGTCTTCAGGCTGCGCAGCATCAGCCAACTGTCGAAGGGGCTGAGCTGGTTGCCCTCGCTCATGGTGGCGTTGAACAGCGGCTCGAGCAGGCTGTCGTCGCGCAGCACCAGAAAGCCCGACAGCACGTCGTTGTGGCCGCACAGGTACTTCGTCCCGCTGTACACCACCACGTCAGCGCCCAGTTCGAAGGGCTTTTGGAAGTACATGGTGAGGAAGGTATTGTCCACGGCAAGCACCGCGCCGCGGCTGTGCGCCAGGTCGGCGAGCGCCTGGATGTCGGCCACCTTCATGGTGGGGTTGGTGGGCGTTTCCAGGAACACCAGGCGGGTGCTGGGCGTGAACGCCGCCTCGGCGGCTTCGAGATCGGTCAGGTCGACGTAGCCGAATTCTAGCCCGTATTGCGTGTAGATGTTGCTGAACAGGCGGTAGGTGCCGCCGTACAGGTCGTCGCTGACGAGCACGCGGTCGCCTGAGCGCAGCAGCTTCAGCAGCGTGGCGATGGCCGCCATGCCGCTCGAGAACGCCATGCACTTCTTCCCGCCTTCCAGAAGCGCGATGGTGTTCTCAAGCTCCAGGCGCGTGGGGTTGCCGCAACGCGAATAACAGTAGCCGGTCGATTCGCCCCAGGCGGGGTGCGCGAACGTGGCCGACTGGTACAGCGGATAGCTGATGGACCCGGTGCGCGCGTCGATGCCCTCGTATCCGCGCACGGCGATGGAGTCGGCGTGCCAATCGGCATGTTTTGCCTGGTCGATGCCGAGCAGGCCGTCGATCTCCTGCGCCATGGCCTCGAAGCTTGAGTCGTTCATGAAGCGGCGTCCCTTTCTTCGCTGTCGTGATGGCGGTAAGCCATACTATATTTCTAGGGTTTATTTCCAGGTGGACAGTTTACCGGAGAATGCGGTGTAGTGCGCGTGAAACCAGATAGCCTGGATATCCGAATTTCCGAACGATGGTTATCGGGGATAGGCGGCGGGTGAGGCGCGCGAGCTGGGGCCCGGACGGCGAAACGCGATTCGTTCGCGCTGCGCGTCCTTCGCCATGCGGTCCGCTGTGTGACGGGTTTGTGTCTTATCCCTCGGGTTCGCCGACGGAAATTTCGAAACCCAAAGCTAAGTAGTATGATTTGGCGCCGTAGAACGATAGGTGTTACGAAACAGGCTCCTTGCCGATGCCCGAAGCGATCCTTCGGCCATCGGCAAGGAACCCGCAACCAAGAACGATGAATCCGCTCGTCGGCTGCACGCTAACCGCATTGTTGTTAGCCGTGCATGCCCTCGTGCGGATTTTTTTGTTCCGGTTGCAGGCGGAAGCAGAAGGGGAAGATATGTCACAAGCAGGCGAAACCGCGTCGAGCGGGCAGGTGGGCGAAGGCGTCGACCGCGCCGCGCAGCTCATGCATCGCATGGACGCCACGCAACCGACGGCGACGTTCAAGAAGGTGATGGCGCTGACTTCGGCCGGCGTGTTCGTGGACGCCATGGACGTTTACCTGGCGGGCGGCGTGAAGAGCACGCTGGCCGAAACCGGGTTCGCCACCAACGAGCAGACCGCGGCGTTTCTATCGGCGGGCTTTCTGGGCCTGTTCATCGGCTCGTTGATCGCCGGCCTGATCGGCGACAAGCTCGGGCGCCGCAAGGCGTTCCAGTTCAACCTGCTGCTGTTCGGCTTCGCCACCATCTTAGGCGCGCTTTCCCCGAACATGACGTTCATGATAGCCATGCGCTTCTTCGTGGGCCTTGGCCTGGGGTCGGAGCTGGTGACCAGCTTCAGCATGATCAACGAGTTCGCGCCGGTCGCGCGCCGCGGCCGTTGGTGCGCCATCGGCTCGACCATTGCCAACTGCGGCTCGCCCATCGGCATGTTCCTGTGCCTGTTCTTCATCACCATATGGAGCCCGCTTGGGCAGGAATCGTGGCGTCTGGTGTTCGCGGTCATCGGCGTTGCGGCCATCATCGTGTGCATCGCGCGCCAGGCGATGCCGGAAAGCCCGCGCTGGCTCATCCAGCACGGCCGCTTCGACGAGGCGGAGCGCATCATCTCCCGTATCGAGCGCGAGATGGCGGATTCCGGCATCTCGCCCGCTGAACAGGTGGTATTCGAGAAGAGTGCCATGGATTCCGATGCGCATCTGGCGCGCAACCTGTTCCTGGGCATCGTGGTGGTCATCGGCACGTCGCTGACGCAGTACACCTACACCACGTTCGGCCCGTCCATCCTGAAGAACATCGGCCTGGCCACGCAAACCTCGCTGCTTTCCACCACCATCACCATGCTCGCGGCGCCGCTCGGAGCGCTCATCGGCGCGCTGCTCATCGAGAAGCTCGGCCGTCGCGTCGAGGTTTCCGGCGCGTTCATCTGGGTTGCGGTGTTCGCGTTCGCCTACGCCATGGCGCTCAACGCCGGTTCGACGGCGCTCATCACCGTGCTGGGCTTTTTGATGACCATTGGCTTCTATGTGCTGAACGCGTCGGTGATCAGCGTGTACGTGGGCGAGCTGTTCTCCACCAGGTACCGCTTCCGCGGCGCGGGCATCTCGCAGGGCGCCGGCAAGGCGGTCAACGTGGTCATGCCGTTCGCCGTCACGTGGATTTTGGCGAACCTGCAGCCCAACGTCATCTACTTCGGCATCGTGGCCATCGCGCTGGTGGCGGCCGCGGTCACGCTGGCGATCGGCCCTGAGACCAAGTCGCGTCGCTTGGGATAGCGGATCGGCGAGTGGGCATCGCTTGATGCTATTCCAATTCGACTCGTAGTCTTTTGCGATAGGTGCGTGGCGTCGTGCCGTAGGCACGCTTGAATGCGTCAGTGAACGCTCCCTGGTTGCGGTAGCCCGCGCTTTTGGCGATTTCGCTGATTTTGCGGCTTTCATCAAGGAGAAGGCGTCGTCCGTGCTCCAGGCGCCGTGCGCGGATGTAGCTTTGCGGGGTGTCCCCCTGCACATTGCGAAACGCCGATATCATCTTCCCCTCGCTTACATGGGCGATGTCGCACAACGTTTTCGTGCTGAGATCGGATGATAAGTTGTCGTCGATGTAGGAGCAGAGGCACTCGACGCAGTCCCTGTCGCTTATGTTCGCGGCATCGGCTGACGCGACCCTTTCGGGAATGCTGCTTGCCAGCAGCGCGAAGCATTCAATCACCTTGGCGTGATAATACGAATCGGCGACCGATGCGGCGGGGTAGGTGATGTCGAGCCCTCGAAGCGCCGAGGGCAAGCCGGGCACGCCCTCCGACGTGGTGAGCCGTCCGATGGCGCGGTGCAGTTTCTTCTCATCGCAGTGCAAGGCATCCGCATAGCGGTGTATCGCTTCAGGGGCTATGGTGATCGACGCCGATGACAGCCGCTTGTCGGGCTCGAACGAGCTTATGTAGGGGCCGCCATCCCAGTCATGTCCCATGAGCATGCAGTTGGATGCGGCGCACTCGGGCGAGCAATACATGGGCATCGCATGTTCATAGAGGCCGAATCCCAGATAGGGAACAGTTTCCATAGCCGATTCCACGGCGCGTCTGTACGTGATGTCCATCGACACGACGATGGTGTCACCGTCCATGAGATAGAACCAGTAGGAGCCCCTGCCGTATTGGGGGTCGACGAACCATGTCTCGCCGATGCTTCGCACCAGGTCGGCCCGTCCGAATCCGCGCGCGAGCGCTTCCTTCGCGCATACGGTGTGCAGCTGCGAAAGCTGTGTGACGAACATGTCGTAAAGCGGGTTTCCCTGTCCTGCGGCGTAGCTTCCGTTTGATTTTTCGGCAGAACTTGAATTCTTTTCGGCGTAGTTTTCCATCTTCCCGTTCCGTCTTTCGCATTGCCTTATTGAACGGTATTTTACCGTAAAGAGTTACATATAGCTAACTAGCAGGAAGAAGGACGGTAATCGCATGGCTCTTTCGATGGGCGCGCCTTTGCCCTTGAACGCGGTAGTGCAGACGCAGCCTTCGACGTCTGCCAACGCCGCACCGCGCCATCTTGACCCGCGTACGTCGCTTGCGGTTCTGGCGGCGATCAACGTGCAGATGGCGCTTGCGCAAAGCCTGTTCGCCGAGATGGGCGTTTTGGTGCTTACCGTTGTCGTGATGGCGTATTGCCGTCGCTTCTCCGCAATCGTGCGCTGGCTTGCCTTCTATGCGCTGTTCGCCGTGACGGCGCAGCTGTTCGTGGCGAGCGGGAACACCCTGCTTTCGCCCTTTGCGGCGTCGCTTCTCATGTACCGCCATGTTTTGCCCGCCTTCATGTTCGCTTTCAACATGATCGCAACCACGCGTCTCGGCGAGCTCGCTTGCGCACTGCAGGCGATGCGCGTTCCCGCGAACGTGTCGGTTGGCGTGTGCGTGGCGTTTCGTTTCCTTCCCACCATGGGACGCGAATTCTCCGCTGTCGCCGATGCTATGAAGACGCGCGGTATCGCGCTCACGCCGAGGTCGGTCGTGCGCCATCCTGCGAAGACCGCCGAACATTTCCTTGTGCCCGTGATCGCGCGTTTGGGCCAGATCGCCGACGAACTGGGGAATGCGGTCGTCGTTCGCGGCGTGGGGGCGAGTGCGCACCGCACCTCGTATTACCACTTAAGGGTGCGCGCTATCGATGTTGCGTGTCTCATCGCTGCGATGGTGCTCCTTGCGCTTTCCGTTTGCTTTAGAGCGGGGGTGCTCTGATGATGGAAAATGCCGCCGCGGCGAAGGCTTCGCCCTATGCTATCGAGCTCGATGGATGCACGTTTTGCTACAAAGGCGCATCCCGTCCATCGCTTCGTGACGTTTCGCTGAAGATCCCTCGCGGTCAATGCGTTGTTGTGACCGGGCAGTCAGGATGTGGCAAGACAACGCTTACGCGCCTCGTTAATGCGCTTATTCCTCTTATGTACGAGGGGGACCTTCAAGGCGAGGTGCTTGTTGCGGGAAAACCCGTTTCCGCATGGACGATGGGCGAGCTTTCCGCGCATGTCGGGTCGGTGTTCCAGAACCCGCGTAGCCAGTTCGTCAATCTCGACGTGACCTCGGAAATCGCCTTCGGATGCGAGAACTTCGGAATCGATCGCGAGGAAATGGTCGAACGTGTGGCGCAGGCAGCGGCAACGCTCGGTGTCGAGGGCCTGCTCGGGCGCGGCACCGAGGCGCTTTCCGGCGGGCAGAAGCAGTCGGTTATCCTGGCATCGGCCTATGCGGTGCATCCTGACATCTTCGTGCTTGATGAGCCGACCGCGTCGCTCGATGTGCACGCGATGCGGAATCTTGCGCGCACGGTTGCGCTTCTGAAGAGTCAGGGGAAGACCGTGCTTATCTCCGAGCATCGCCTGTGGTGGCTTGACGGCATCGCAGACCGCTATGTGGTTATAAGCGATGGTTCGGTTATAGGAGACTGGGCGGCGGCAGAGTTCCTTGCTATGCCGTTTGAAACGAGAACAGATATGGGGCTGCGCGCCGCCTCTCTTGCTGAAATCGACTCCGTTGTGGCGGTGTCGCCCTTGGGCGACGCGGTCGCATCGAATGCCTCCAGATCACCTTCTTGCGGGAAACCCGTCGTACGTATGAGCGGCGTAGTTGCTGGCTACCGCGGTGCGTCTGCGGTCTTGAACGGTCTCGATTTCTGCCTCCTTCCAGGTAGCGTCGTCGGTATTGTGGGGCACAACGGGGCTGGGAAAACGACGTTTGCCCGGTGCATGGCCGGCCTTCTCAAGGAAAAGGCGGGGGTGATCGAGGTCGACGACGTGCCGCTTCGCGCAAGGAAACGGGCGGGGCGCGTGTACCTGGTTATGCAAGAACCGGGATACCAGTTGTTCAGCAGCACCGTCGACGATGAGCTTGCAAGCGCGTGCTCTTCGGATGGCGCGGAAGACAGCCTAGGTAATAAGGACCGGATTGCAGCAATAAAGGCTGCGCTTGCTCTCGAAGGTCTTGCCGACAGGCACCCGCTCTCCCTTTCAGGCGGGGAGCGCCAACGGCTTTCCATCGCTGCCGGCTTGCTTTCGAGTGCCCGCGCGATGATTCTCGACGAGCCTACGAGTGGCTTGGATTATCGCAACATGCGTCGAATAGATGCCCAGATCGCGCGCATGCGCGATGCGGGAATCGCCGTCTGCGTCGTCTCGCACGACTATGAGTTCCTCTGCTCGGCATGCGATGAGATAGCCCTGGTCGAAGACGGGCGCATCGCCGAGCGCTTCCCCTTAAACAAGGCAACGCTTCCGAAGTTGAAGCTCAATTTCGGGTTTGCAGAAATACGGTAACAAGAGAAAGGTTTCACAATGACAAGCAAAGCAACAATCGGTTCTGCCGCCAAGGAACGTAATGGCTTGAGCCCGAAAGACTTCGTCTTCATCGCCGTGTTCGGCATCCTTTTGTTCCTGGTGTTCATGGTGTTCTCGATTATCTTTAGCGCGAATGCCAACCTGTGCTGGTTTACTCACACGGTAGGCGCGTTGTTCGCCGGTACCGTGTTCATGTACCTGGCCTATCGCGTCCCGAAGCGTGGCGCGATCGCCATCATGGGCATCATCGTTGGTGCGGTCGGACTTCTGATGGGCATGTTCTGGAGCGGTCCTGTCGGCATTGTCGTGGGCGGTATTGTGGCAGACCTTATCGCAGGCGATCCGCAGAAGCGCACCAAGACCAAGCTTATCTGTGCCTTTGCCGCGTTCACGTTCTGCTTCTGGCTGGGGCAGATCTCTCTCATCCTTATGATGGGCGAGGCTTATGCCGAGATGTGCGTTCAAGCCGGCATGACCCTCGAGTACGGCCAAACGCTTGTTAACTCGATTCTAAGCCCAATGGGCGTCGTTACCGGCGCTGCCACCATCGCTGGCGGCCTCATCGGCGGCTTCATCGGTACCAAGGTGTTCTCGAAGCACTTTGCCAAGCTTGGCATGTAGATTAACGGCCGGGAGGTAAATATGGCAATGACCAGGGAAGACGGTACTCTAACGGCAGGAGTAGGAAAGGACGTGGGGAAAGAAGGTCCTGCCAAGAAGAAAAACGCGATTCTCGAGCTGTTGGGGTTTGCTGGCAAGCGGCGGGTCTTGGCGTATGTAGGATGCGGCCTTTCGGTGCTGAACGCCGTGCTCACCGTGATGCCGCTTGTTTGCGTATGGTTCGTGGTTCGCGACTTGGTTTCGGTGTACCCGAACTGGGCAGAAGCATCATCTGCCGCGATGTGGGCTGTGCTTGCTGTGGTTTTCGCCGTGTTGGGCATCATCGTGTATTTTGGCGCGCTCATGGCCTCGCATCTTGCGGCCTTCCGTATTGCGGCAAATATGCGCAAAGCGATGGTTCGCCACGTGGCGCGGATCCCGATCGGGTATTTCAGCGCGCACTCGTCAGGGGAGATGCGGCGCGTGATCGATGGGTGCGCGGGTCAGACTGAAGACCTCATCGCCCACAAGCTGCCCGATTTCGTTGGTTCTTTCGCCACCCCGGTGATCTTCTTCGTCGTGGCGTTCCTGTTCGACTGGAGGATGGGCCTTCTATGCCTTGTCCCCATCGCCGTTTCCTTTGCTGCGATGTGGTGGATGATGGGCCGCGAGGACGCGAAGGGCGGCCGCCATTTCATGGAGCTGTACCAGGCGGCTCTCATGCGCATGAGCGCTGCGGCAACCGAATACGTACGAGGCATACCCGTGGTAAAGGTATTCCAGCAGACGGTGCTTTCGTTCAGGGCGTTCCACGAGGCGATCATCGGCTATCGCGACATGGCGACGAACTATACCGAGTATTGCCGACGACCCCAAGTCGTGCAGTTGGTTGCGATCAACTCGACTTTCGCGGTGCTCGTACCTGCGGGTATTGCGCTTGCAGCCGTCTCACCTGATTTCCCAGCGTTCCTGATTGACTTCCTGTTCTATGCGTTCTTCTCGGCGATGACGACGACGATGATGTCGAAGGTCATGTATTCGTCGGAGGCCGTCATGATCGCCGAAGACGCGCTGCGGCGGATGAGCACGATCATGGAAGTCGCTCCCATCGACGAGGTGGAGTCTGCCAAAGCTCTCCATCCGAAGGAGGCGAGCATCGAGCTTGCGGGCGTCAGCTTCTCGTATCCGGGGTCCAGGGAACCGGCGCTTTGCAACGTGTCGCTTTCCGTTCCCGCCGGGGCGACGGTGGCTCTTGTCGGGCCGTCGGGCGGAGGCAAGTCGACGCTCGCGTCGCTCGTCCCGCGCTTTTGGGACGCAGATGAGGGTGTCGTTCTTGTGGGCGGGGCGGATGTGCGACGCATTCCTGCCGAGGAACTGATGGGTGCCGTTTCTTTCGTGTTCCAAGACGATCGACTGTTCAAGCAAAGCTTGGCTGATAACGTGCGTGCGGGCCGCCCTGATGCGAGCGATGCCGAGGTGCTCGCGGCTCTTCATGCGGCCCAGTGCGATGACATCATTGCCAAATTCCCCGATGGCGCGAACACCGTAGTAGGAAAAGCTGGCGTGTATCTTTCCGGGGGAGAGCGTCAGCGTATCGCGCTTGCGCGTGCCATATTGAAGGGAGCCCCAATTGTGGTTCTCGACGAGGCGACGGCGTTTGCCGACCCCGAAAATGAGGCACTGATCCAAGCTGCTCTTGCAACGCTTTGCGAAGACAAGACGGTGCTTATGATCGCACACCGTCTGTCAACCGTTGTGAATGCGGATCGCATCTTCGTCATCGACCGTGGTTCTGTCGCGGAACAGGGTACCCATGAAGAACTCGTCGCGCAAGGTGGACTGTATGCGCGCATGTGGCGAGACTACCGAACGAGCGCGACGTGGAGGATTGAAGGGGGTGACAGCCATGTGGCGTAGGATTCAAGATGCTTTTGCCTTGACCGATCAAGGCATGAAGGATTTTATGCGCGGTGCTGGGTTCTGTGCGTTGGCGAACCTGATGCTGATGCTGCCCATCGTGGTGCTGTACTTCGTCGCAAGCGATTTCATAAGGTACTTGGACAACCCTTCAGTTGGCCTGCCAGGCATGGCGCTCTACGCAGCGGGCATTGTGGCGGCACTTGTTGTGATGTTCGTCACGCAGATGTGGGAATATCGCGCGACGTACACGGTGGTCTACCAAGAAAGCGCCCGCAAGCGTATCGCCATAGCGGAGCGTTTGCGCCTGCTTCCGCTCTCGTTTTTCGGAAGGCGCGATTTGTCCGATTTGACGAGCGTTATCATGAAGGACTGCTCCGATCAGGAGCGCCTGTTCTCGCACACTATGCCGCAGATTTTCGGCATGGGCGCTTCGACGCTGGTATTCGCCGCTATGATGTTCGCGTTCGACTGGAGGTTGGCGGCATCTGCCCTCTGGCCCATTCCCGTGGCGCTCGCGGCGTTGCTTCTGACTGCGCGCATCCAGAAGTCGCATACCGCGAAGAAGAATGCGGCGTCCCTTTCGTTTGCCGATGGTCTGCAGGAATACCTTGAATGCCATCGTGAGATACGCTCTCTCAACAAGGTGGGCGCATTTCAGGATGAGCTTGATTGCCGCATCGATCGTTTCGAGAGAGAGAAGATCGATGCCGAGCTGGCTATGGGTGTGGCGGTATGCTCTGCCCAAGGCTTTCTGCGTCTGGGAATCGCATCCGTCATCGTGGTGGGGACGATGCTGCTCGTGACGGGACAAGTCGACTTTCTCGTGTTCTTTGTATACCTGTTGGCGGTGACGAGGGTATACGATCCCATCAACGTTGTTTTGCAGGCTGTAGCCGAGCTGATGGACATGAGTTTAAGTCTGGAGCGCATGCGCGCCATCGAGAACGAGCCGGTCCAGACGGGCAGCACCTCGTTCGAGCCTCAGGGCTATGACGTGGTCTTCGAAGACGTGGGCTTCGCATACGCCGACGGCGAGGACGTCTTGAGCAGCGTATCGTTCAAGGCGCGGGAAGGGCAGGTGACAGCGCTTGTGGGCGCGTCCGGTTCGGGCAAGAGCACGGCTGTCAAGCTCGCTTCGCGTTTTTGGGACGTAAGCTCTGGCGCGATCTTTGTGGGCGGCGTTGACGTCTCTACTGTCGATCCGGAAACGCTGCTTTCTGCATTCTCCGAGGTGTTCCAGGACGTGGTGCTCTTTGACGACACCGTGCGTGAGAACATTCGCCTCGGGAAGAAGGATGCTACGAACGAGGAGGTTCTCGCTGCGGCGAGGGCGGCGCGCTGCGACGAGTTCGTGGAGCGTTTGCCCAACGGCTACGACACGACGATCGGGGAAAACGGCAGCAGGCTTTCCGGTGGTGAACGCCAGCGCATCTCGATTGCGCGCGCCCTGCTGAAAGACGCTCCGATCGTGCTGCTCGATGAAGCAACGGCCTCACTTGACGTGGAAAACGAGACATACGTGCAAGCTGCTCTTTCTGAACTGCTTCAAGGCAAGACGGTCCTCGTTATCGCACATCGCATGCGTACGGTTGACAATGCCGACAAAATTGTGGTGCTCGAAGGCGGTTGCGTGGTGGAGCAGGGAAGCCCGGCAGAGCTGCGTGAGAAGCCCGATGGTAGATACCGCCGCATGTTGGAGTTGCAGCGCGAAAGCGAGGCGTGGGTGCTCTAACGCAAAGGCGATGCCAGGCGGGGCAGACGAGTGTGTGCCGAAGCTCCGCCTGGCATATCTGCGAACCAGTGGCACGGAGGAACCTTTGATAGCGATATGTTTTGCCTCTTGAAACCACGAGAGCCGACCGTACGTGAACTGCGCCCCAAAACTTGGACGGCCTAAATAAGAACTACGCAGCAAGGGACTGATTCCGGAACTCCTCCGGGGTCAGTCCCTTGCGGCGTTGTTCTGCGCGATGCTGTCAGGTTGCCCGTTTCTGCGAGGTTTGCCCCTGTGCCCGATCAGGCTTTGATCTGCGTTTTGCGGCAGCAGACGGGCGCGTTTGGGCGTAGGTGAGCCGAATGTGCGACGCATGGCGCATGGTGCCTGGTCGTGGCGTTTGCGAGGGGCTTGCACGCCGGGTTTGTGCCGGCGGTTTCCCGCGTGTGCGCGGGCTCAGTGGGCGCCCCCGGCGGCTCTCGCCGTTTCGAGCACGAGGTTGCGGGCGGCGTCGTCGGGGCCGATGACGGTTACCTTGCCCCAGTGCGGCTCGAAGCGTTTGCGCGCCTCGTCGAGCAGCGTCTCACGCACCACGGCTATGGCATGGGGAAACTGCGGCGTGGGGCCGGCATCGAGGATGGCCAGCGCGTTGGTCAGGCCGCATCCGCGCAGAAGCTCGAGGCGGCCCAGCTCGTCCACCACGAGCATCGCATGCGGGGCGAGTTTGGTTTCGTTGGCGGCCTGTTTCGCCAGCATGGCAAAATGGGCGTTGACCTGCGCTATTGCGGTGTCGGAGATGGCCCAGCCCAGCTTCGCCGCCTTCGCTTGCGTCCCTTCCGCGAATGCCTTGCCCCCGGCCGCAAGGTCGCGGCGGCGGGCGAACTCGATGCGTTCGCCCTGCGGCAGCAGCACGTTGTCAATGCCCAGCTTCTCGAAGCGCCCGGCCCCGTCGAAGCCGTGCTTGCCGCCGGGCTGGCCTTCGGGCCGCGGCACCCATTGCCCGGGTGCCACCACGCCTGCCACGCACGTGCCTGCTGCTTGCAGGCTGGCGCACAGGTCCTCCAGCCATCTGGTTTTCCCGATCTGCACGTCGCCGGTGAGTAGAAACAGCACGCTGACCCCTTCTTTCGTTCTTGTGATGCGTTACATCATAGGCAAGCGGCAATAATACTGATAAAAGAATAGCCGTAAACTGGCATTTCGATGTCATTAAGGAAGGGGTGTTATGACGGAGCGGCAGGAACAGGTGGGTTTGCGGGAGTCGGCGACGATCGCGTTTCCGGGCACGGAAGTGCCGGGGACCGCGTGGGATTTGTACAACCAAATGATCGCGGGTATTCCCGAGGGCGTGCCGGTGCGCGATTACTGCTTAGGGCTGAACTGGTCCTATGTCGATGCGGATTGCGGCATGGGCGTGGCGTTCACCGTGCGCGGAGGCGGGAAGCGCACGTATAAGATGGATTTGCGCGGCATGGAGCTGCGTCAGGTGGCCGAGCTTTCGAAGTCCTGGTGCTTCCAGGAGGCCACGCTGGGCATCGTGAGCCTGAAGGCGGAATAGCGGGTCGGCGTTACCCCTGATAAACGTTGTGAAATTCGAAAAAACGAACGCTTGTATTGACAGTACAGGCGTTCGCTTTTATACTGGTTGCAATGAGCCAGTGCGAATGCTCGGCGGTCTGCCGTGCCCAAGCTGGCGAAGGGTCCCGCCTTCGCCCATACCACGTTCGCAAGATCCTCTTCATCACGGGAAGGCGGCGTGCGCCGCCTGGGAAGGGGACGGGTATGCCCGAGCTCAGCAGGTTTTACGGGATCGTCGTGAGAATGTATTTCGACGACGATCAGCAACACTCATTGCCTCATATCCATGTGTACTACGGTAGTATGGACGCATCGTATTCGTTGCAGGGAAAGCTGCTTGGCGGTAAGATTCCGCCAAAGCAAGAGAAACTGCTTCTGGCCTGGATAGCCCTTCACGAACAAGAATTGCAAGAGAACTGGTATCTGGCCAATAGCACCGGCGAATGCTATCGCATTCCGCCTTTGAGATAGGGGATTCGCCATGAAATGGGTTTGCGGTTTAAAGATTCTGTCTGTCGAACCTACCGAAAAGGGCACCCTTGTCATGAAGTGGTCCGATGGCACGACACGCGTATTCGATCCTATGCCGCGATTGCAGGGCGAGTTCATGGGAAGGTTGAGGGACTTCGGGTATTTCAAGAAAGTTCGCATCACAGAATTCGGCGATGCGGTCGAATGGCCTGCTGGCCAGGATTTCGCGCCTGAGTCGCTTTATGAGAACTCGGCGTTGTTGAGCGCCGGCGAGTAGAGGGCCTCCTTCGGAGAGCGGTTCTTCTTCGCAGGGGCGTTTGCTTGTGCAATCGCGATACGATTTGCATTGGACACACGAGCGTTCGATTTGCTGCTGCAGCAAGTCAAATGCATTAGATTCTGCATGCTTTGTAAAGGAACTGCCCTATGGCTGATATTCATACGTTCGAAGGCGAGGACATCGTTGAGACGCTGGCCGCGCAAGCTGAAGGCCACGAGCCCGGCGAGCTGGGCGCGCTTGCCTACCATCTATACGACACAAACCCGGAGCTTACCGAGGAGGAGGCGTTCGAGGCGTTCACCAATTGGGTTGCTGACCGCGGCATCGAGCTGTGGCCCCACCAGGAGGAAGCGCTCATGTCGCTTATGGTGGGCGATCACGTCATTTTGGGCACGCCCACGGGTAGCGGCAAAAGCCTGGTCGCACTGGGTATGCACTTCATGGCCATGTGCTTCGGGGAGACCTCGTACTATACGGCGCCTATCAAAGCGCTGGTCAGTGAGAAGTTCTTTAACCTGGTTGAGCTACTCGGCCGCGACAACGTGGGCATGATCACGGGCGATGTCCATATCAACACCGAGGCGCCCGTCATCTGCTGCACCGAGGAGATCTTGGCGAACCAGGCGCTGCGCGAAGGGCCGGATGCCCTCGTCCACAGCGTTGCCATGGACGAGTTCCATTTCTTCAGCGATACCGACCGCGGCTGGGCATGGCAGGTGCCGCTGCTCACGCTGCCGAAGACGCAGTTCTTGCTCATGAGCGCCACGTTGGGCGACGTCACGCAGATCGCCGATCTGCTGCGTCGCCAAACCACGCGCGATGTCTCGAACGTCACCGACGCCCCGCGTCCGGTGCCGCTATCGTACGAATACGCGCTCACCCCGCTCGAGGGAACGGTCGAGCTTGCGCTGCGCAAGGACGAGGGCCCGCTGTACGTCGTCCATTTCTCGCAGGATGCGGCGCTCACCAGCGCGCAGAACCTGGCAAGCTACGGCGTGGCAACCAAGGAGCAGCGTGAGGCGGTCAAGGAGGCCATGAAGGGCGCGCAGTTCTCCACGGCGTTCGGCAAAACGCTGAAGCGCCTGCTGGGCTGCGGCGTGGGCGTGCACCATGCCGGCATGCTGCCGCGTTACCGTCTGCTGGTGGAAAAGCTTGCGCAGCAGGGCCTGCTGCCCGTCATCTGCGGCACCGATACGCTGGGCGTCGGCATCAACGTGCCCATCCATACCGTGGTGCTCACGCAGCTCACCAAGTTCGACGGTCGCAAGATGCGCCGTCTGCGCAGCCGCGAGTTCCATCAAATCGCCGGTCGCGCAGGCCGCTCGGGCTTCGATACCGAGGGCGTGGTCATTGCCGAGGCTCCAGAGCACGAGATTGAGAACCACAAGGCCGAGGTGAAGGCCGCCGGCGACCCGAAGAAGCTCAAGAAGATCAAGAAGAAGCGCCCGCCCGAGAACTTCGTGAACTGGAACGAGGACACGTTCAACAAGCTCATCGAATCGGTTCCCGAGCAGCTGACGCCGCGTATGCGCATTACACATTCCATGGTGTTGGCCGAAGTGGAACAAGGCGGCAACGCTCGTGCCCGCGTCGACCAGCTTATCGAGGATTCGCTGCAGCCGGCGGAGGAGAAGGTCAGACTGCACGTGCGCGCCGCCGAGGTACTGCAAACGCTCATCGATGCCGACGTGGTGGTGCGTGAGGTGGACGAGAACGGCGAGGATGTGTACTCGGTCACCATGGACCTGCCGGAGGACTTCGCGCTCGATCAGCCGCTGTCGCCGTTTTTGCTGGCGGCGCTCGAGCTGCTCGACCCCGAAAGCCCCGAGTATGCGTTCGACCTGGTATCCATGGTCGAGGCAACTTTGGAAGACCCGCGGCAGGTGCTGCGCGCGCAGGAGCGCAAGGCGCGCGATGCCGCCATGGCGGAGATGAAGATGGACGGCGTGGACTACGACGAGCGTTTGGAGCGCATCGCCGATGTCACGTATCCCAAGCCGCTGGAGGACCTGCTGGATGCGGCGTTCTCGAAGTACTGTGATGCGGTGCCGTGGGCGCGCGATTACTATCTGCGCCCGAAGTCGGTGCTGCGCGACATGCTGGAAAGCGCGGCGGACTTCAAGGGGTACATCCAGAAGCTCGGTATCATGCGCTACGAGGGTATTTTGCTGCGCTACCTGTCCGAGGCGTTCCGCGGCCTTGACCGCACCATCCCCGAGGATAAGCGCACCGAGCAGCTGAAGGACATCATCGCTTGGCTGGGCTTGATCGTGCGCAGCGTCGATAGCAGCTTGGTGGACGAATGGGAGAACGCCGGAGCGGTGCTGGACGCCGCCCCGCCCGACGCCGCCGGCGTCGAAGCGGTTGTGCGTGACCGACGCGGGCTCACTGTGCTCGTGCGCAACGCCCTGTTCAGCCGCGTTCGCATGGCGGCTCATCGCGATGCGGCGGGGCTTGGCGAGGCTGATGGCGATTGGGGCTTCGGCGAACGTGCCTGGATGCAGGCCTTGGACGAGTACTACGAGGCGCATGAGGAGATTCTACTGGACGCCGATGCGCGCTCGAAGGCCTATCTCATGTTCGACGAGGCGGATGAGGAAGAGCTGCACGTGTGGCACGTGCGTCAGATCTTCCATGACGAGGCGGGCGATAACGATTTTGTCATCGTTGCCGATGTGGACCTGGATGCCACGCAGGAAGGCGACGGCGTGGTGTTCGCGAACTATCGCGTGGGCTTTGCCGACGAGCTGCTCGACGAGCTCTAGCCGGTTCGCCGGCTATATGCTTGCCGTCGTCGCTGCTGTGTATGTGGGCGAGCGGCGGGTTTCGAGCGCTCATCGGCGGCGATTTGCCGCTGCCAGACCCGCTAAGCGCCGGTAGCAACGAATTGGCACCGTTTGCGTGGCAAATCGATGCGGCTTCCTAGAGGCGTGCTAGGCTTATGGCGCGGGACCCCAATCCGGTCTCGCGTCATAAGCAAGTTAAACATACGCGCGGATCGGAGGTCGGATATGACTATCAAGAACGTTGTCGTCGCTGGTGGTGGAGTGCTGGGAAGCCAGATTGCGTATCAGGCGGCATACAAGGGCTTTAACGTTACGGTGTGGTTGCGCAGCGAAGGGTCCGTCGAGCGCGCGAAGCCGAAGTTCGAGCAGCTGCGTCAAACCTATCTGGTAACGCTTGAGGCGATGAAGAGCGACTCTGCGGCGTATTGCCGTGGTTTGGCCGACACGCCCGAGCTTTCCGTTGACGAAATCGAGCAGTTTAAGCAGCGCGCGCAACAGGCGTTCGAGAGCATCGTATTCACCACCAGCTATGAGGATGCGGCAAAGGATGCCGACCTGGTGATCGAGGCTATTGCGGAGGATCCCAAGCAAAAGGATGCGTTCTATGCGGAGCTGGCAAAGTATCTGCCGGAAAGCACCATCCTCGTCACCAACTCCTCCACGCTGCTGCCTAGCCAGATCGCGGCATCCACGGGTCGCCCCGAGAAGTTCTTGGCGCTGCATTTCGCCAATCGCATCTGGCGCAACAACACTGCCGAGGTCATGGGGCATCCCGGAACCGATCAGGCTGCTTACGACGAGGTGGTTCGCTTCGCCGCTGATCTGGGCATGGTTCCGTTGCAGCTGCACAAGGAGCAGCCCGGCTATATTCTGAACAGCATGCTCGTGCCGTTCCTGAACGCTGCTGAGGCGCTGTATGCAACCGGTGTCGCCGATCCGGAGACCATCGACAAAACGTGGATGCTGGGCACGGGAGCGCCTTTGGGCCCGTTCCGTATCCTGGATATCGTGGGCCTTACCACGGCGTACAACATCGTGGTGCTCGACCCGCGCACGAAAGACCCTGATTCCGTTCCCGCGAAGATCGCGGCAGCGCTCAAGGAGCGCATCGACGCAGGCAAAACGGGCGTTGACGCGGGCGAAGGGTTCTATCGCTACAACTAGGCTTCTGGGACTTGCGCGAGGTCGTCTTCAGCTACAGCTAAGCTTGTGAGGCTGCTTCTTTATGAGGTTGCTTCCTGCGACAACTAGGTTTGTGAAGGTCGTTTCTTTGCGGGCTCGCCTCCTGCTACGGATAGGCTTGCGAAGCTGTTCGCCGTATAGACGGGCGTTGCAATCGGCATTCATGGGGGACTCGAGAAAAACCGGCGAACTTTTCTCGAGTCCCTTATATGGGACACTAAAAACATCGAGACGGCGTACCATGCGAAGCATCAGCTAAGAAACGCGCAGGTAAGGAGCCTGAAATGTTCGCCAAGAAGCACACGTCCATGTTCGGAGCATTTGCAATCGATTCGAAAGCGTCCCGTGGCCGCCATGCGCGTGTGGAGGGGCGTGTGCAGTCCGCACGCCGCGCATTCGGGAGTTCGGCCGGGCGGGTTCAGTCCTTTGCGGGCCACCGCGCCCCACAGCCCGCACGTTGCGCAATCGAGGGGCAGGTGGAGCAGGTTCGATCGTTTGCAGACCAGCGCGCCTCGCAGCCCATCTGCTTTGATGAAGGCGAGTTTCTAATCGATGGGTACGGTGCATACGCGCCGTACGATCAGGCAACCGAGCGGTATGCCGCTGAGGATCTTCTGCTGGGCGAGGACTCGGACGAAGCGGTAGACGATGAGCCGTCGTACGAGAAGGCTTCCTCCTCGCAACTCGAGGACATGTTCCAGGAGTTTTTCCGCATGGGCGCTGCCGTTGCCATCGGCGAGCTGTACGACGAGGGCATGCTGGGCGACAAGAACGCTGTGGCGTATGATGTGCGCGATTATTTGGAAAGCTTCGGCATCGCCAGCTTCGACGAGGTTTGCAAACTGGGCATAACCGGTCCGTACCTTGAGGACTTCAAGCGGATTTTCGCCGCAAACGCCAGTTTCCCGCCAGCAGCATAGGGTTGCCTGCGTGACCATCACTCACTCACTCAATCGCCTATCATATGCAGATGCGCAATGTGCGCGAAGGAAGCTGCGTGAGGGGTCTGTATGGCGAAGGAAGTCAGCAAAGAGCGTTTGTTGGCGCTGTTGAAGATCATGTTCGAGAACACCGACGACGAGCAAGGGCTGACGCTCGAGCAGATCATCGAGGAGCTGGAGGCAGCGGGCGTATCCGCGGAGCGCAAGGCCCTGTATCGCGATTTCGAGGCGCTGAACAACGCAGGCGTTGAGATTCAGCGGCAACACGTCAAACCCGTGCGCTACTTCCTTGCCAAGCGCCCGTTCACCAAATCAGAGCTGCTGCTGCTTATCGACGCGGTGCAGGGAAGCCGCTTCATCACGGCGCGGCAATCGACCTCGCTCGTTCGCTCCATCAAAAGCCTGGGTTCGAAGCACCAGGTGAAAGGCCTGGAAAAACACGTGCATGTAGGCGGGCGCGTGAAAAGCCAGAACGATAGCGTGTTCCGCAACGTCGACGTCATCCAAGAGGCCATCGCCGCCAAGCGCATGCTGTCGTTCAAATACACCGGCTACGATTGCTCCGCTCGGGTGCAGTTGCGCCACGGTGGCCAGCCGTACACCCAAACGCCGGTGCAGCTGATGTACTCCGACGGCTTCTACTACCTGGTCTGCTACAGCGAGAAGTACGACGACTTCGCCAACTACCGCGTCGACCGCATGTGCGACATTCGCGTGACGCAGCAGCGCGCTACGCGAAACGCCCGCATTGCCACGTTCGACGCGGACGAGTACGACCGGCGCGTGTTCGGCATGTTCTCTGGCAGCTCGGTGCGCGCGGTTTTGCGCGTGAGGGAAAGCGCCATGAACGCCGTGATCGATCGCTTCGGGAAGGACGCGCGCGTGAGCGACATGGGCGACGGCACCGCCCGCGTAAGCGTGGCCGCCATGGCGACGCCGGTGTTCTTCGGCTGGATATCCCAGTTCGCCGGCCAGATCACGGTTGAGTCGCCGTCAAGCTTGCGACAAGGGTATGCCGGCTACCTGCATAAGCTCCTGCAGGACTACGAATAGCGGCATCGCGTTCGTCCCGTTCCCTTCTGCGCACAGCGGCTTCGGGCCATCCTCGTTGATTCTCTGCTATGGTGGAAGGGTATATCTCGAAGGGAACCACATGGACCTACGCAATCTTGACCCCTCATACGACGAAGCGCGCGACAGCCAGCAACGCGGCGGCTTGTCGTTGGATATCGGCGCGCGGTTTTACAACGACGGGCTTGCCTCCGATGACAAGCGGTGCTTCGAGGCGGCGCGACAGTTCTATGAGAAAAGCCTGAGCTTTGGCAATCCTCAAGCCGCGGTGAACCTTGGCTACATCTACGAATACGGTCGTTTGGGCGAGGAGGATGCTGAGCAGGCACTGGAGCTGTTCGAGCAGGCGGCGTTTTGCGAACATCCGGAGGCGCTGTACAAGCTCGGCGACATGCTGTATTGGCGTAATATCGACGTTGCGGATGAATCGGCTGCAGATATCCAGGCGTTTGCGCTGTACGGCAAGGCGCATCGGCTTGCCCAGGGCCGCAACGAGCCCGATTGGCTGGGAAGCTCGGCCTTTAGGCTCGGGGGTTGTTTCGAATACGGGCGCGGCTGTGCACGGGATTATGCGCTGGCGCAGGCGTATTACGTGCAGGCTGCGGCGAATTTCGAGGCAGCTCTTGACGATGGGTTCGACTATTACCGCGGCAACCTGGAGAAATGCCACCGCGCATTGCAGCGCCTTGGCGAGCGTTCCGACTCGTACGCGCAATGGAAGCCGCTGCCCTCGGGTGCGAAGTTCGATGTCGACGGCATTTTTCGCATCGATGGCGACTCGCTGGTCCCGGCGGGGTGTTACCGAGCCCGTTCGGGCGAGCAGCTTATCGTGGGCCAGCACGATGTGGATGAGGGCATGCGCGTGGACCGGCGTTTCGAGGTTTTGCGTTGCGCGCGCATGGTGGAGTTCAACCTGGCGATGCGCGGCTCTGTGGAGAATCGCAGCACTGTGCGCATCACGTTCGATGAGCTGGGCGCAGCGCTCGAGCAGGAGCTGGGCGTGATGGGGCAGCGCGAGTTTTTGCAGCTGGACCCTGAGGACGCCGCCGCATTGCGCGGGCAGCTGCTCGGCTTCGAGCTTGCCTCATGGGAGGAGGCCTATCAGCCGTATACCGCTCAGGACGATAGCTTGGAGTGGAGCGTCGAGGTGCTCAGCGATGTGCAGGGCTTTTCCAGCAAAGGTTCCGGCGCGTGGCCGTATTACCTGCCGTTTCTGTTCGAGGAGCTGCAGCGTTTCGGCGTGGCGAACATGTGGGTTCGTGGGCATTAACGCCGGAAGCGTCCGATTTCGGCGCACGGCGGCGTCGGACGTGCCCGGTGGCGCTACAATGACCAGGTTGCATATTCTAGGAAAGGACCGCCATGTCGTCGTTCGATTTCGAAGGCCACATCACCGACATCGTCGATTATCCGAAGCCGGGCGTGGTGTTCAAGGACATCACCACGTTGTTGAAGGACCCGGACGGCTTCGAGGCCACCATCGATGCCATCGCCGAGCACTTTAAGGATGCGGGCGTGACCAAGGTTGTCGGCGCCGAGGCCCGAGGCTTTATGATCGGCGCGCCAGTTGCGTATCGTCTGCATGCCGGCTTCGTGCCCGCTCGCAAGCCGGGCAAGCTGCCGCGCGAGGTGCGCAGCGAAAGCTATGACTTGGAGTACGGAAGCGACGAGCTGCAGATCCACGCCGACGCCATCGACCCTGAAGACGTGGTGCTGATTGTGGACGACCTGGTTGCCACGGGCGGCACCGCCGAGGCGCAGGCCAAGCTTATCAAGCAGTTCGGCGCCTCGCTGGCGGGCATGGGCTTCCTCATGGAGCTGGCGTTCTTGAATCCGCGCCAGGCCATCGCCAAGGTCACCGATGCCGAGGTCTTCTCCCTTGTGCAGGTGCGCTAAAAGCTAGCACCGTTTCAACAAAGCAAGAGGCCGGGATGCGCAGTTGCTCTGCGCATCCCGGCCTCTGTTTGTTTCCGGCGCCTTCGTCCTTGAGCTTCGAGCCGCTTTGGCGACGTAACCCTGACTGTCATTCCGTCAAAGCACGCTGGCGGTCCGTGCGCTTTGCGCGGACCGCTTCGGGGACGTAGCGCTAAGCGCCCGATTCTGTCGGCGCGCTAGCGATCCATGTCCTCCAGTCGGCCATGGCGCTCGTAGCGCGTGATGCGCTCGGGGCGGTTGTCGTCGTCGACGAACACCACGCGCGGCGGGTTCGCATCGGCTTCCTCGGGGGTCATCAGGGCGTAGCACATGATGATCACCTTGTCGCCCACCGAGACGCAGCGAGCGGCGGCGCCGTTGAGGCAGATCATGCCGCTGCCGCGCTGACCTGCGATGACATAGGTCTCGAAACGCTGGCCGTTGTTCACGTCGACAATCTGCACCTGCTCGTACTCGCGGATGCCCGCGGCATCCATCAGGTCCTCGTCGACGGTGATGCTGCCCACGTAGTCAAGCTCGGCCTGGACGACGGTGGCGCGGTGGATCTTGCCCTTCAGCATGGTAGAGAACACGGTTGTTGGTCCTTTCGTAGGTTTTGAAAATCGAAGTTATTCGCCGAAGATGAAGTTGTCGATAAGGCGCGTCTTGCCGATGTAGACGGCCATGGCCACCAGAACCGGGCCATGGACGGTCTCGACGGGCTTGATGCCGTCCCACGACACCATCTCGACGTAGTCGATGCGCGCCAGGGGCTCGGCCTCGATAAGCTGCTTCATGGCGTCGAGCACCGTGGCGGCGGAGCGCTCGCCGGCTTCCATCAGGCGCTGGCCCTCGGCCACGGCGCGCGAGAGCACGAGCGCGGCTGCGCGCTCTTCAGCGGACAGGTAGGTGTTGCGCGAGCTTTTCGCCAGACCGTCCTCCTCGCGCACGATGGGGCAGCCCACAACCTGCACGTTCATGTTCAGGTCGCGCACCATGCGGCGGATGACGGCCAGCTGCTGGGCGTCCTTCTGGCCGAAGTAGGCGCGGTCGGCCTGGGAGATGTTCATCAGCTTGTTAACTACGGTGCACACGCCGCGGAAGTGCGTCGGGCGCGTCTTGCCGCACAGCTCGGCGGTGATGCCCTCGACGTTGACGTAGGTGCACGCATCGGGGAAGTACAGGTCGGCGGGCTCGGGATGGAACGCCAGCGTGGCGCCGGCTCCCTCGATCAGGCGCTTGTCGGCCTCGAAATCGCGCGGGTAGGTTTCCAGGTCCTCGCCCGGGGCGAACTGGATGGGGTTGACGAACACGCTGACCATGACGCGGTCGTTCTCGGCGACGGCGCGCTTGATCAGGCTCTCGTGGCCCTCGTGCAGGTAGCCCATGGTGGGCACGAGGCCCACGGTCAGGCCCTGCGTCTTCCACTCGCTGATAACCTGTTTAGCCTGTTCAGGGGTAGTGGCAACGGTAAGCATCTTAGTAGGTTTCCTTTCGGGTTCGGTAAATCGTGAGACGGCGGGAGTCGAGGTGCCGTGGACGCAGCACATCTGGGCGCTTCGACGCGCGGCCTGTCGTGTTAGGGCCCTGAACGACTCGCGGCGCATCCGGCCGCGTCGGCGTTCGTCGCGCCGCGGGATGCAGGGTGTCTGCGAATCGTTTGGGAAGGCGGGCGCGGCGGGGCATCTCGGCCGCGCCGCGCCCGCCGGTTATGGCTAGTACAGCTTCTCGAGCACTTCGTCGTCGATCTTGAACGTGTGCTCGGCGGAGGGGAAGGAACCCTCGCGCACCTCGCTGATGTAGCTGGCGAAGCCGTCGCGCATGGCCTCGCCCACGTTTGCGAAGCGCTTGACGAACTTCGGGCAGAAGTCGCTGAACATGCCCAGCATGTCCTGGTAGACGAGGATCTGGCCGTCGCAGCCGGCGCCGGCGCCGATGCCGATGGTGGGGACGCCCACTTCCTTGGTGACCAGGGCGGCAAGCTTGGCGGGCACGGCCTCGAGCACGATGGCGAACGCGCCGGCGGCCTCGAGCGCCTTCGCGTCGGAAATCAGCTTGCGGGCAGCTGCCTCGCTTTTGCCCTGCACCTTGAAGCCGCCGAACGCGTTGATGGACTGCGGCGTCAGGCCCAGGTGCCCCATGACGGGGATGCCGGCGGCCACCATGGCGGCAACCTGCGGGCACACCTCTTCGCCGCCTTCCAGCTTCACGCAGTTCGCGCGGCCTTCCTTGAGCAGGCGGCCGGCGTTGCGAACGGCGTCGGGCACGCTGACCTCGTAGGACAGAAACGGCATGTCGCAGACGATCAGCGCGTTCTTGGCGCCGCGGGCGACGGCGGCGCTGTGGTGGATCATGTCCTCAACGGTCACGGACAGGGTGTCCTCGTAACCGAGCACCACGTTGCCCAGCGAGTCGCCGATGAGGATGCCGTCGATGCCGGCCTCGTCCTCGAGCTTGGCGGTGGAATAGTCATAGGCCGTGAGCATGGCGAGCTTGCGGCCCTCGGCCTTGGCCTGGGCGAACGTTGCCACGGTGTTCTTCATGGGTCTTTCTCCTTCGCTTTACCTGCGGGTTTGTGCTGATTCCAGCAGATTCCTCATCGGGGCGTGATCGCGCTCGGGGTGGCGCCGCGCAGCAAGTTCGCAAACGGAAAGCGACAGCGTGGCGTAGGTTTCGCGCGCCTGCCCGTCCAATGCGGCCAGATGCTTGCGCACCGTTTCAAGGTCGTTGCGCTCGATAGGGCCGGACAGGGCGTTTTGCGGGCCCTTTTGCGCGATGGCGGCGCAATTGCCGGTGAACAGGGGGCCGGCTGCCTGCAGGGCCTGCTCGGGCGTGAACCCGCAGCCCTCCAAGATGCCCAACCCCTCGGAGGCAAGGCCGCACACCAGATTGCTCAGGAACACCGCCGCGGCGTGGTAGCGCACCTTTGCGTCGGCCGCGATGGTGCAGTGCGGATTGCCCGCCGCATCCAGCAGCGCGCCCGCCGCGTCGACCGCGGCCTGGTCGCCTTCAAGCGTGAAGAACATGCCGGCAAGGCGATCGGGCGCATCGGCGCTGGTCGGGACGTCGGGCACGGCGCACAGCGGGTGAACGCTCGCGCAGGCTGCCCCGGCTTTTCGGCATGCGTCGAGCTCTTCGGAGGTCAGCGCGCCGCTTGCGTGGCACACCAGTTTTCCGGAAAGGCCGCCTGCCGGCGTGCTCGCCGCGGCGTCGGCCAGCTGGCCTGCCGCTTCGGCGATGGCGCCATCGGGCACGGTTATGAAGATGAGGTCCGTGGAATCAAGAAGCGCTTGCAGCGAGGAAAAGGAAACGGAATGCGTGCACTGCGATGCCCAAAGCGCCGCCTTTTGCGTGCGGCTTGCATAGCCTGAGACCTTCGAACCGTGTTCGAACAGATGCGTTCCCAGGGCGAACCCGATTTTGCCGGCTCCCACGAACCCCACGCGCAAGCGCGCGTCACGTTCTGCGGGGCACGAACCAACCGATGCGGTCACGTCAGTGCCTTTCGTTTCTTTGCTGCGAGGCTGGATGCCTGGACTTGTTCCGGGTCACCCGCGCTCCTTTACGAGGGGGCAGTATACGCCGTGGCGAAGCGCCGATGCAAGCATCGTGGGCATTCGATTCCGAATCCAAATGAAAGGCACGCAAACGCATGAAGTTGGACTATAGTTCGGGTTGTATTCAACCGAGAATAGCTTGCCGAAGGCAAGCTCTCGGCGTAGGCAGGTGACGCGCGCTGCGTCTCGTCGTCATCCGGGCGGTCGGGTGCCGGGTGGCGGGTTGCGTGCGCGCAATGTGCCGGCTTCGCGCTGAGCATCAGGGAAAGAGGCGGCCATGAGGGACCATTCGCAACATATACAGCTGTCGCGCGAGGAGGCGGTTGCGGCGACGTTGGCGGCGTTGGACGCGCTGCCGGAGGGTTTCGGCTGGCGCGGCGTGCAGGCGCAGGCAAAAGGCGCCGATGCCGGGAAATTCCATGCGCGTGAGGTTGCGCGCAAGCTGGTGGAGCGCGTTTCCCTGGCGGAATCGGTAGGGCGCGTGCTGGCGTATGACGTATGCGCCGTGAACGACATGCCCAGCGCGCTCACCTGCGCCATGGATTCCATCGCGCTGCACTGGTCCGATTTTGCCGACCTGGCAGATGGCGAAGTGCCCGACACCAGCGCGTGGGTGCGCGGCCGGGACTGGGAGTTCGCCAACACCGGTGTTGCCATGCCGGAAGGGTTCGACACGGCCATCGTCATCGAGCATGCGCAGGTTTCCGCAGATGAGCAGCATGTGGCCATCGACGCGGCGCCGTCGAAGCCCGGCGCGGGCACGCGTCCGGTGGGCAGCACCATGCGTCGCGGCGACGTGCTGGGCCGCGCCGGCAAGCTGATCACGCCCGACCTGGCGGCTCGCATGGGTTCGGGCAACAACGGGTCGGTGCCGGTGGTGCGCCGCCCGCGCGTGGCGTTCATCCCCACGGGCAACGAGCTGGTGGCCCCCGGCGTGCCCTTCGACCCCGAGCGTGCCGCATCCTTCGCCGCCCGCGGGCGCAACTTCGAGACGAACAGCGTGCTCGTGAAGGCGAAATGCGAGCAGTGGGGCGGGCGTTTCGTCCCGTTCGATATCGTTCCCGACCGCCGCGACGCCATCGAGGAGGCCATCGCGCAAGCCGTCGAGCAGGCCGACATCGTGGTGCTCAACGCCGGGTCCTCGAAGGGAAGCGACGACTGGTCTTGCGAGGTCATGGAGCAGATGGGGCAGATGATCTGCCATCAGACGAACCACGGCCCGGGGCACCATTCCAGCTTTGCAATCGTCGACGGCACGCCCATTGTGGGCATCTCGGGCCCCAGCGCCGGTGCGTCGTTCACGCTGAACTTCTACCTGCGTCCGCTCATGCGCGCGTTCTCGGGCCTGGATCCCGAGGTGCCGCGCACGCCCATGGTGCTGGCTGAGGCGTTCCCGGCGGGTGGGCACGGTCCGAAGGGGCATGGCGGCCCGGTCCGCGGCGAGGACAGGCCCGCGGAGCATCCGGCGCACAAGCCCGGCGAGCCCGAGTTCTTCGGCATCAAGCTGCTGCGCGCCGAGCATGCCGAGGACGGCACGCTGCGCGCTTGGCCCGTGCCCGGGCGCCCCGGCAGCCCGGAGAGCTTCGAGGCCAACGCCTATTACATGTTGCCCAACGGTCCGGGCATCGAGGCCCCCAAGCCCGGCGATGTGATCTGGGCAGAGTGGAGGTAGAGGCCGGCAACTAGCAACCTGAGCAGCGGGCGGCCACGCATGGCGTGTGGCCGCCCGCGCATGTAAGAGCGAAAATACGTTCTGCTTTCGCTTGCACGAACATCTGTGCGTGTGCTAGAATCCTTGCATCACATGAGCCAGTGCAGATGCTTTCCCCTTCGGGCGTTGTGCCTGCGGGAATGTCGTGGCCGGCATCCGTTTCCGGGATGCCCTTTCCTCTTCTGTAAGATCCTCGAAACCACGGAATGCAACGATAGTTTTCGCAGGTAAAGCCTGTTAGAATATCGTTGTACGAAATTCGAGGAATTAATGGATGACGTACAGATAGATGCGCATGCTTTCAAGCATGGCGTCACAAGCGATGAGATCTTGCAAGTATGGAACAGCATCGTGGCCATGAGACTCAGAACGGCACCATGCGAGGAAACGATCGTCGCAATCGGCCTTTCGGCAAAGGGCGAGGCCATCGAATTGGTTGCCTCGCTGAAATGGCAAGGTGTCCTTGTCTATCATGCGATGAAGCCGCCTACTGAAAAGGTCTTAAAGGAACTGGGGCTTGTAAGGAGGAAGCGATGACGGTGGTAACTGCTGAAGAAGTTGAAAAGCGGTTCGGATACACTCCTGAACAACTCGACAAGATGGAAGCTGATGCAACGGCGGGCGTTTTCCATGGCGAGCCCAGCGGTCCTGTTGTATATGCGCCGGGTTACGGTCCCGGCCGCCCTCTTATGTTCGATGAGGAAATGAAGCAGGTGGGGTTTAAGGAGCCGGTGAATAAAATCCTGCTCATTGATATTCGTGCGGCGCAGCTGGGAATGAAGCGGTCGGAATATCTTCGCCATCTGGTAGATGAGGACTTGAAGCTTGCTGGCATCGCGTAGCGGTCAGCGTCGCGATGGGGCTGGGTTCCGTGTCTATCGAATCGCTGTCGCCTGAGGGTTCGCGGCCTGATGGGCGGGCTTGTTTGCTATCATAGCCAAGTTAACGGTCTAACCGCTTTCAGCGTGCGTGGAGCTGGGTTGCGCCGGCTTTCCCGGCGTGTCCGCGGGTGTCGCCATCGTGTCGGCTTCCCCCGGGCGCGTCCGCAAGTGTCGCGATTGCGGTGGCTTCCCCGGGCGCGTCCGCAGGCGTCGCGATTGCGGTGGCGGCAATCGGATGTGGGGTGGTCGTCGTTTTGCAGCGTAGCCGCTAACACGTGCGTTGGAATCGAAAGGAAAGAAACCAATGACCCAATACCTTACCGAGCGCGAGGTCCGCGGAATCGCGGAATACGCGCGCATCGGCCTTTCCGGGGAGGAGCTCTCCGAGATGACGGTCGATCTGAACAACATCATTGAAACGCTGCAGTCCATCAAGCAGCTGGACCTCGAGGGCGTGGAGCCTACGTTCCATCCCATCGGAAGCCTGTCCAACGTCATGCGCGAGGACGTGGAAACCGAATCGTTCACGCAGCAGGTTGCGCTTGAGAACGCGCCGAAGCAGCAGGACGGCAGCTTCTTGATCCCGTCCATCCTGGGCGAAGGGGGCGATGCGTAATGGCCATCTCCGATATGGGCATCGCGCAGATCCGCGAGGGTCTGGCGTCCAAGCAGTTCACCGCCTGCGAGGTCGCGCAGGCAAGCCTCGACCGCATCGCGCAGGCCGATTCTCAGGTGCATGCGTTCCTGGAGGTCACCTCCGAGGCCGCCATGGCCGCCGCGCAGCGCGTTGATCAGGCAATCGCCGACGGCACGTTCGATACGCTCGGCCCGCTGGCCGGCGTGCCGGTGGCGTTCAAGGACAACATGAACATGACGGGCACGCACACCACCTGCTCCTCCCGCATGCTGGAAAACTACGTGTCCCCGTACACCGCAACGTGCGTGCAGCGCATCATCGACGCCGGTGGTCTGCCGCTGGGCAAGCTGAACATGGACGAGTTCGCGTTCGGTTCCACCACCGAGTCCTCCGCGTTCGGCCCCACGCGCAACCCGTGGGATCTGGGTCGTGTTCCGGGCGGCAGCTCGGGCGGCTCTGCGGCGGCGGTCGCCGCGGGCATGGCGTGCGTCACGCTGGGCTCCGACACGGGCGGCTCCATCCGCCAGCCCGCCAGCTTCTGCGGCATCGTGGGCGTGAAGCCCACGTACGGCACGGTCAGCCGTTACGGCGTCGTGGCCTTCGGCAGTTCGCTCGACCAGGTCGGCCCGTTCGCCCGCAGCGTCGAGGACGCCGCTGCCGCGATGGACGCCCTGTGCGGCCATGACCCCCTGGACTGCACGTCGCAGGACGTGAAGGCCGGTTTCCGCGCCGCATGCCAGCAAGACGTTGCAGGCATGCGCATCGGCGTGGTCCGCAGCTTCATGGGCGCTAAGGGCCTGTCCTCCGAGGTTTCGGAGCGCGTGTCCGAGGCCGCTGCCAAGCTCGAGGCTGCCGGCGCCACCATCGTCGAGGTCGACCTGCCGCATATCGATGCCGCCATCAGCGCCTACTACGTGTTGGGTCCGTGCGAGGCGTTCTCCAACCTGGCCCGCTTCGACAGCGTGCGCTACGGCTACTGCGAGGAAGGCCACAAGGACCTGGGCAGCCAGTACGAGGCAAGCCGAGCCCATGGTTTCGGCGAAGAGGCGAAGCGCCGCATCATGCTGGGCAGCTACCTGCTTTCCGCCGGCGTGTACGAGCAGTACTACTATCCGGCCCAGCAGGTCCGTACGCTCATCACGCAGGACTACCGCAACGCCTACGAGCAGTGCGACGTCATCTTGGCGCCCACGGCCCCGGCTACGGCGTTCAAGTTCGGTGAGATCGCCGATCCGGCAACCATGTACCTGTCCGACGTGTTCACCATCTCCATCAACATCGCCGGCAACGGCGGCATGAGCGTGCCGTGCGGTTTGGGTGCGCAAAGCGGCATGCCCGTGGGCGTGCAGCTGATCGCCCCGCAGTTCAAGGACGAGAACATGTTCCGCGCCGCCATGGCGCTCGAGGCCGCCTACGGCAAGGCCCCCGTGGCCCCGAACTTCGCCGACGGGAAGGTGATTGAGTAATGCGTAAGCTTGAAGAAGTCCTCAAGGATTGGGAGGCGGTCATCGGCTTGGAGATCCACGCCGAGCTGACCACGTTGAACACGAAGATGTTCTGCGGCTGCAAGCTTGAGTTCGGCGCCGATCCGAACACGCACACCTGCCCGGTGTGCCTGGGTCTTCCGGGTGCTCTGCCCGTGCCGAACAAGGCTGCTATCGAGTCCATCGTGCTTGCCGGCCTGGCCACGAACTGCGATATCGAGAAGCACAGCATGTTCTACCGTAAGAACTACATGTACCCCGACATGGCTAAGAACTTCCAGACCACGCAGGGTCCGGTCGCGTTCTGCATGCGCGGACATCTCGATCTGGATGTCGACGGTCCGGCAGCCAAGGAGCGCGGCGATATCGCCGGCCTGAAGCCGGGCGAGACCTGCGAGAACGTCACCGTCACCGATTCCGGCTACACGGCGCACGTTGGCATCACGCGCATCCATATGGAGGAAGACGCCGGCAAGATGATCCACATCGGTGGCGACGAGGGCCGTATCGCGGGCGCCACGCATTCGCTGGTGGACTACAACCGCGCCGGCACGCCGCTCATCGAGTTGGTCACCGAGCCCGACCTGCGCACGCCTGAGGAGGCGCGCCTGTTCATGCAGAAGCTGCGTCAGATCTATCTGGCCATCGGCATCTCCGACTGCTCCATGGAGGAAGGCTCCATGCGCTGCGACGGCAACGTCAGCCTGCGTCGCCGCGGCTCCACGAAGCTGGGCGTGAAGACCGAGCTGAAGAACATGAACTCCTTCAAGAACCTGCACGATGGCTTGGCCTATGAGATCTGCCGTCAGGCCGAGGTTCTGGAAGAGGGCGGTCAGATCTATCAGGAGACCCGCCATTGGGACCCCACCATGAAGCACACCATCGTCATGCGCGTGAAGGAAACCGCTGACGACTACCGCCTGTTCCCCGAGCCCGACTTGGCGCCCTACGACCTTTCCGACGAGTTCATCGAAGGCGTCCGCGTCAAGCTGCCCGAGCTGCCCGACCAGAAGGCCGCCCGCTTCGCCGATGAGTTCGGCCTGTCCGCCTACGATGCTCGCCATCTGGTTGATCATCGCGCTACGGCCGATTTCTTCGAGGCGTGCATGGAGGTTGCGGGCAAGGATGCCGCCAAGCTGGCGAAGCCTGTTGCCAACCTGACCATCAACGACGTCACCGCATGGCTCAACGCCAGCGAGGATGCTGACCTTGCGCAAAGCCCGCTCACGCCCGCCCGTGCGGTGGAGCTGGTGAAGCTGCTCGCCGAGGACGCCATCTCGTCCAAGCAGGCCAAGCAAGTGTTTTCCGCCATCATGGACGAGGACAAGGATCCCTCGGCCATCGTCGAGGAGCGCGGCATGAAGCAGGTGTCGGACACCGGCGCCATCGAGGCCGTTGTGGATGCCATCATCGCGGCGAACCCCGACGAGGTTGCCCGCTACAAGGAAGGCAATACGAAGGTCATCGGGTTCTTCGTGGGTCAGTGCATGAAGGAGATGCGCGGCCAGGGCAATCCGAAGATCATCAACCAGCTGTTGGCGAAGAAGCTGGCAGAATAGCGTAAACGCAATCGCAAACGTAAACGAGGGGCCGCTGATGAGCGGCTCCTCGTGCGTTATAGGACGTGCAAGCAATGCGAGCGATGATGCGCGTGGGTCGATTCGGAGTAAGTGAATCGACTCACACAGACATGGTCAGAGTGTACCGTTGGCAGTTGCGGCGCGCGGTTTGAGCGCGCCGGCAAGCTGCAAGGCGCAGCGCTAGCAAACGCAGAGGGCTCGCAGTGCGCGGCCTGCAAGCCGTGGGGCGCAGCGATTGTTTGCATCCTGCGTGTAGCGTGCGCCGGCAAGCTGCAAGGCGCAGCTTGCGCCGCACGCAGGCAGTCATCTGCGCTCTGCGCGCAGGCGCCCTTATCGCATTACCTTGGCTAGCACCTTCGCGAGCTTCGCCGGGTCGATGGGCTTGGAGACGTGGGCGTTCATGCCGCTGGCAAGCGAGCGCTTCACGTCCTCGGCGAACGCGTTCGCGCTGGTTGCCACGATGGGCACGTCGGCGGCATCGGCACGGTCAAGACCGCGGATGCGGTGCGCGGCGGTAAGCCCGTCCATGACCGGCATCATGACGTCCATCAAGACGATATCGTAGCGCCCAGCGGGGGATTGCTCGAACGCGTCCACCGCTTCCTGGCCGTTCATCGCCTTATCCACGGTGAACCCCATGTCGTCGAGCACGTACGCGATGATCTCCATGTTCAGCTCGTTGTCCTCCGCGACCAGGGCGTGCTTTCCGGTGAAATCGACTTGCTCGGCGTCTGCGCCCACCGGCTTGCCGACCGCGTCGGTTATCGGCAGCGGTATCTCGAAATAGAACGTGCTGCCATGCCCCAGGCGGCTGTTCGCGCGGATGCGATCGCCCATCATGAGCACGATGCGGTTGCTGATAGCAAGTCCCAGCCCCGTGCCCTGTTGGCGGGCGTCTGTGGTGTCTACCTGTTCGAATTTGGCGAAGATGCGATCGATGTCCTCCTCGGCGATGCCTACGCCCTCATCGGTGACGGCGAAGTACACGTTTGCCGTTCGGATGTCGCTCGCCCGGACGCCGCTTCCCGTCGCCTGCGTGCCGGCATCAGCAGCTTCGCAGCCCGCCGGCGGCATACCCGCCGCCGCGCCTTCCGTCGCCCGTGCGTCAGCCCGCGCGGCCTCGCAGCCAGCCGGTAGCGCACTCGTCGTGCCGTCTTCCGCAGCCTCGCAGCTCGTCGGCAGCGCCCCCGCGGCGCCGGCGGCAGCCCGCTCCTCGATGGTCACCGTGATGGTACTGCCGTCATCGGAGTACTTCACGGCGTTGCCCACTAGGTTGATGAGCACCTGGTTAAGGCGCAGCGCGTCGCCCATGAACCAATCGTGCTGCAGCCGCATGTCCACGACCAGCTTCTGGTTGCGCGCGGCAAGGCGGCCGGCGCTTACGGCGTTGAGCTCCTCGACCACATGGCTCATGCTGAAGGGCGCATCGCCGAGCAGCATCTTGTTGTTCTCGATCTTCGTCATATCCAGGATGCCGTTGAGCAGATCGAGCAGGTACAGCGACGACGCGTGCACCTTGTTCAGGCAATCGACTCGGCGCTCGTCGCTCTGCTCGGGTTTCAGGGCTATTTCGGTCATGCCGATGATGCCGTTCATGGGCGTGCGGATCTCGTGCGACATGCGCGCGAGGAAGTCGGACTTCGCCTGTGCCGATTGGTCAAGCTCCTCTTGGTTGATGCGGTTTTGGATGATCGTGCCCACCTCGCGCAGGGTGTTTGCGGTCTCATCGTCGTCGAAGGCCTTGCCGGCGTTGCTCAGGAAGAACACGGCCCCCGAGTATTTCCCCACGTTCATCATGGGGAACGCGACGCCGTTGGCGTAAGCGCGCGTTTCGGCGGACATGGCGAAGATGGGCATCTCGCTCACGGGATGCACAAGGCCTTGCTCGCCGAATCGCTGCAGCGTGTCGACGGCCTCCCGCGAAAGCGGGAACACGGCGCCCTCGTCGATGCCCGGGATGGGGCCGAAAAAGTAGCGCACTGATGCCGTTTGATAGTCTTCTTGGAACGACGTGATGAACAGGTTGGTCACGTCGAGCCTCTCGTTCAGCTGCCGCATAAGCAAATCCATACCCGCCGCCAGCGAAAGGCGTCGGTCGAGCAGGTTCAGCGTCAGGGCGGGTAAGGTCAAGTCCTCGACGTGGTTGAACGAGGATATGGGGTCGAACGGCCTTGGCTCGAACGCGCCGTCCATGGACGGGTCCCAGCATGCGCAGGCCGCGCGATGCCCCATCGATGCCTGAAGCGCCGTGCGCGCCCGGCAAAGCAGCTCGGAGGTGCTCCTGATGCCCTCCGCCGATGCCGTGCCCACGTGGAAGCTCAGCTCCAGCACTCCGGGGCGCACCAGCCGCGCGAACCGGCGCTGCAGCTCGGCCGCCTCGTCGATCGCATCGTCGGCGCATTTGCCGGGAAGCCAGCAGACGAACTGCCCAGCGCCGACGCGCACCAGGATGGCGTCGTGGTTGCCTTTGTCGCGGTTGAAGGCGCGCATGACCTTGGCCAGCTCATTGAGCAGCACGTCGCCGAAGGGGATGCCGTAGTCGCGCACGATGTTCGCGAACCCGTCAATCTCGATGATGGCGAGCTGCCCCGCGTTCGCGCCTGCGCGCGCCGCCGCAATGGCGTCCATGCCGGGCTCGAAGCGATATGCCGATGTCGCGGGGTCGAGCGCCTGCTTGCGCGCGGCTTCGATCTCGCGGCGCTTCCTGCCGTCGATGTCGTGGATGACGCACACCATGCAGTCCTGCCCGTTGTCGGCGTCCTGAACGCGCGATGAGCTCACCTCGAGCCAATGACCTTGCGGCGAGCGTTCGGTCACGGCCTCCACCTGGATGCTCGTCTCCTGCATCAGGCTTACGGCCTGCTCGATGGCGTCCACCGCCTCGGGGTTCGCGCTGTCGTGGCGGAACAGGTCCCAGAAGCGCGTGGCATCGTACTCGCCGTCGTCGAGGGAGTTCACGATCTCGATGGATCCTGTTTCGGGATGGAAGGTGAAGAAGGCGTCGTTGGTGCCCTTGACGGCCAGGCGATAGCGCTCCTTCTCCTCGTTGAGCTTGCGCTGCTTCTCCAGGCCGTCCTCGGTGAGGTCGAGGATGACGCCATGGAGTTGGTCGACCTCGGCGACGGGTGTGCGGAACGCGCGCAGCTTCTCCATGCCTCCTTGGACGCTTTCAATCAGGTCCCTGAGCGGCCGGTTGATGGCGCGCGAGACCAGCGCCACCAGCACCAGGCATCCGAGGGTGGTAAGGCCGATGGTTACGCCTAGGCGGTAGTACAACGAGTTGCCCGTGGCGAAGATGGAGTCCTCGGAGAACAGGACGACAACCGCCCAGTTCGTGTCGTCGTAGGGCACGATGCCGGAATACAGCTTGAGCGGTTCGGCGATTGCGTACACCTGCTGATCGCCCATGTTGATGCCTTCGACCTGCATAAGGCCCGCATTGCGCGTTTCCTTGAGTGCGAAGGCGGGCCCTTCGGCGTTCACCGCGTTGTAGAGCACGCCGTTTCCCGTGATGACCTGGTACGAGCCGTTGCCGTCAGCCAGCGCAAGGGCGTACCCGCCGGCTTCGCTGCCGTCAAGCTCGGAGATGGGGAAGCACGTGTCCGCCAGGTACGCGGTGGACACCTCGATTCCCAGCACGCCGTACACCTGCCCGTTGAGCATGAGCGGCACCGAGTAGGCGATCATGCGGTAGCTGTCGCTCGGATTACCCTCCAGCACGAACGGCTGCGACCAATACGCCATGGCATTCGCATCGGCGCCCGGGTTTTGCAGGGCGGCCTCGTAGGGTTTGTAGAAGAAGTCGTCGGCGCCGCGCGCGCCGTTGCCGGCGAGGTGCAGTTTCGGCGCCCAGGTGTTGTCAAGGGCGATGGACGCGTCGCGGGCGATTTCCTTGTCTCCTCGCTCAAGCAGCAGGTCGGAATAGGAATCCGACCTGCCGGTGGGGTCGGAATCGCGCAGGAACGCCCCGATGTGGTCCTGCGCGGCGGAAAGGTCACCGTCGTTTCCCAAGATCAGGTACGCGCCGCTGGCGGTGTTGGCCCCTATGATGGAGAGCAGCCGCGGGAAGGCGGCGGCTACGAAGGCCTCCTTCTGATCGTTATCGGCAAGGAACTCCGACACGTCGAGGCCCGATCGGGCAAGTTGGTCGGAGAGGGCGGAGTTGAAGATGACGGTCTCGCGGGATATGCCGGACCAGCTTTTGACCATAGCGCTTTCCAGGTTCACCTTGCGGTTGTCCACCGCGCGGGCGTCGATGGAGATGGCGTTGTCCTCAAGCGTGCTCTTCACTCCGCTGAACGTGAGGACCGAGATGGGCAAGGCGCTCTGGATCAGGACGATCGCGGCAAGCGAGATCATGAGCACTCGAAGGAAAGATACCTTTCGCTTCCCCTTTGCGGCGTTTTTGCCCGTGCTCGCGCCTGCGCCGGCGCCCGTACCCGCATCTATGTTCTTGCGTTCGTTTCGCACCTCTTGCTACTCCGTGCCCTCGGCTGCGGCTTGGAGTTGCTGGCAGAAGGAGGCGTACCATTGCTCGAACGCGGCATCGCCCACGTACGGCTCAAGCGCCTCGGTGCGCGATTGGCCGGCGGCTATTGCCGCCTGAACAGCCGCTTTGTCGGCGGTTGCCTTATCGTCGAGCGAATGGTCGAGTACCTTGCGCGCGGCATAAGCGTTGTCGAAGCTCTTAAGCGAGTACAGCTCCACGTCGTCGAAGGAGTCCATGGCCATGGCGATGCAGTCGCGGGTCTTGGGGTTTACGGAGAGGTTCTCGTTCTGAATCGCGTTATCAAGCTCTTCGACGCTGTTTGCATCAGTTCGCACGGGAAGATACGACGCCGCCGTCGCGAAGCGCAGGTTGTTCTGCTTCTCGGTGAACCACTTCAGGAACTCGTAGGAAGCGTATTCGTGTTGCTCGTCCGACTTCGCCACCGCCATGCCGGCGCCTTGCTGAGGGGCCACGGCGTTGCCTTCTTCGAAGGTTGGCGGCATGATGATCTGATAGCCGATCTCGTGCGTTCCGTTGTCGTCGACCACCTGGTCGGGGAAGTACGCCGCCGATGCGGTGGAGCCCGTGTAGCAGATGATGTCGCCCGTCTTCATGTCGTCGGAGCGGAACTTGCCCTTGGCGTCGAAATATCCGCTGACGAAGGGTATGTAGTAGTTGTCCCACAGGCGGCGGACCTTTTCCTTGTCGGCGTTGACCGCGGTTTTGCCGTCGGCGTTGGGCGCGAGCAGATCGACGCCCATCTGCCTCATGCCGATGATGAAGTAGTTGGACAGGGAATCGCGGCCGTAGAACGCCTTGCCGTCGTTGGGGATGTCGGGCGTTAGCGCATCGGTGTACTCGTAGTAGCGCTTCGCGGTGGCCGCGATGCCTTCCTGCGTTGCCAGGTCATCGACGGTGCGCCGGTGGCCTGGGCGAACGGCTCCCAGTCGGTTTCGTCGAGTATGGTCACCTCGGTGGATTTCGCCACCGGCAGCAGGTACAGGGAATCGTCGCCGTCGAAGCGTCCCTCGTCAAGGTAGTCGGGCACATAGTTGGACAGCTCATCGGGCGTGAAGTAGTCCGTCAGATCAACGAGCTTGCCCTGTTGTTGCACGTTGTAGGCCGTGTCGGCGTAGGAGGAGAACACGTTGGGCATCTGGTCGGCGCCGACCTCGCCTGCCGACGAGTTCGAGATAGCCTTCTCCAGCTCGGCGACCGACCCTTGGGTCTTGCTTTTCACGTAGATGCCTTTCTCCTTGCCCACGGTGGAGTTGAACTCGGACACCAGGCTGTCGAAGGACGCCTGCTGGGCTCCGTTGTAGTAATCCCATACGGTGATGGTGGTGGGGTTGCTCGGGTCCAGCTTGACGGCGGTCTTCCCGCTATCGCCGGCGCAGCCGGTGGATAGCGCAGCGGCAAGCACGCCGGTAAGGGCGAATGCGGCCAGCGCGGCTTTCCGGGGGCGGATGCGGCCCGCGCTGCGGCTGCGGCGGTTGTCGGTTGCGCCGTCTTCCTGGGTGACGCCTGCGGCGTGGCGGTTGGTGCGCATATGCATACTGGATTCCTCCTAGTGCTCGGCCGGCGTGGTTTCGGCGCTGGTCGAAGGTTCCGTATCGGTTGGGCGAGCTTCCGTGGCCTCGATGGCCGGGCGGGCGGTGGGGCCGCCGCCCGCGTCGTCGCTCGAGCCGTCGCCGCCGTCATCGGCGAGGTCGGCGCCTGCGGCGTCGGCCCCATCGGATTTGTCAGCGGGGTGCCAAATTCCATCATACCCGTTAATGCCGGCGGAATCGGCGATTCGCCCTGCTTCGCCGGCGGATTTTGCGTTCGCGGCGGTATTCGGCTCGCTTGTCGGCGGTGCGACGGAGTCTTTCGTGTCCACGCGGTCGACGACCACGGTGGACGGCGGCTCGACAGTTCGTCGGTGCGTTGCCGGTCGTCGAGCAGGCGCTCGGGCTCGGCGCTGTGATCGCGGGCGAGCTCGATGATGCCCTTGATGGCGCGCCGAGGGCGCTGCGTGTTCATCGAGGATCGCGGCGCCGCTGCGCCGTCCGGCGCGCAACTGCGCTGATGCTGTCGGGTTCGCCCGCTTCGCCGGCGTGTCGTTTACAATGGCGGCATATGCAGGAAAGCCTGGTTGGAGGGCGGGCGGAGGCCCGTGCCGCACCGGACGGAAGCCGGCCGCGTGCAGAGCGCATGCCCACGCCGCGCCCGATCGCGTCTGCGCAACCGGGGAGAAACCGCTAGAAGCGAAGGAAACCTTATGAGCGATATCGATGTGCGCGCCGAGCTTGCGCATTGGATTGAGAACGTGCAGGATGCCGATCTGGCGGCCGAGCTGGCCGACATGCAGGCGAAGGCCGACGCCGGCGATGACGCCGCGATGACCGACGCCTTCTTCCAGAACCTGTCGTTCGGCACCGCGGGCCTGCGCGGCGTGCTGGGCGCCGGCACGAACCGTATGAACATCTACACGGTGGGCCGCGCCACGCAGGGCTTCGCCGATTATCTGAACGCGAACTTCGAAAACCCCTCCGTCGCCATTGCCCGCGACAGCCGCAACAACGGCGAGCTGTTCGTGCGCACCACCGCCGCCATCATGGCAGCCAATGGCGTGACGGCGTACGTGTACCCGCGCATCTCCCCGGTCCCCACGCTTTCGTGGGCCGTGCGCGACCTGGGCTGCTCGGGCGGCATCTGCATGACGGCCAGCCACAACCCTGCGCCGTACAACGGCTACAAGGCCTACGGCCCCGACGGCTGCCAGATCACCAGCCAGGCTGCCGCCGCCATCTCCGCGGCCATCGCCGGAACCGACGCGTTCACCGGCGTGAAGTCCATGGATTTCGATGAGGCCGTGGCATCGGGCAAGGTCAAGTGGATCGAAGACGCCGTGCTCGAGCGCTACTACGACGCGGTGCTGGCGCAGTCGGTGAACAACCTGTCCGACGAGCAGATCGCCGCCGCCCCGCTGAAGCTCGTGTACACGCCGCTTAACGGCACGGGCCTGGTCCCCGTTACCACGGTGCTCGCGCGCGCCGGTGTCTCCGACGTCACCGTGGTGCCCGAGCAGGAGCAGCCCGACGGCAACTTCCCCACGTGCCCCTATCCTAACCCCGAGATCCGCGAGGCCATGCAGAAGGGCATCGACCTGTGCGAGCAGGTGCATCCCGACCTGCTGCTGGCCACCGACCCCGATGCCGACCGCGTGGGCGTGGCCTGCAAGGACGGCGACGACTACACGCTGCTGACCGGCAACGAGATGGGCGTGCTGCTGCTGGATTACGTGTGCCGCATGCGCGCCGAGCGCGGCGAGGACCTGACGCGCAAGGTGGCCGTGACCACCATCGTGTCGTCGGCCATGGTCGATGCGCTGGCTGCGGAATACGGCTTTGAGCTGCGCCGTTGCCTGACGGGCTTCAAGTACATCGGCGACATCATCACCGAGCTGGCCGACGCGGGCCAGGCCGACCGCTTCATCTTCGGTTTCGAGGAGAGCTACGGCTACCTGTCCGGCGACCACGTGCGCGACAAGGACGCCGTGAACGCCAGCCTGCTCATCTGCCAGATGGCGCAGGAGTACAAGCTGGCGGGCAAGAACCTGGCCCAGGCCATGCGCGACCTGTACGCCAAGCACGGCTGGTGGCTCAACCGCACCGTGTCGCTGTCCTATCCCGGCGCCGACGGCGCGGCGAAGATGGCCGACCTCATGGCGGGTTTGCGCGCGAACGCTCCGGCCGAGCTGGCCGGCCGCAAGGTCGAGGCCGTGGTCGACTACCAGGGCGGCGTGAACGGCCTGCCTTCCGCCAACGTGGTGGAGTTCGACGTGGAAGGCGGCAACAAGGTCATCGTGCGCCCGAGCGGCACCGAGCCGAAGATCAAGCTGTACGTGTTCGCGAAGGACGCCAGCCGCGAGGCAGCCGACGCGCTGCTGAACGCGCTTGAGGAGGCAGGTCGCAAACTGTTGGCTTAAGGCCGCGTGACGGGAACGGATGGGTCAGTGCCTTCGGAAGGTTTTGACTCGCTAACTTTTGCGAGGGGCTCGCGGTTGAAATGCCGCGGGCCCTTTGTTGCTTTCTGCGCCGGGTACGGCTGCATGATGGGCGGGGCGCGAAGGGCGTGAAGCGCGACAGGGGGCCGGATGCTTTGCCAGGTTTGCTGCGAACAAGATTGCTTGCAAGAAGCGCTTCCGAAGCGCTGGTTTGGGGAAAGGCAGCCGAGCGGGTCGCCTTTCTTGTTTGGGAAAAATATGACCCTGTGTTTACAAAAAGCTGCGCAGTGCGATAATGAATTAGATAAAGGTAACTTTCGGTAGCAAATGTTACCCGGTGGTTGGTTTCGGCGCGATGGCGGGAATGGCTGAAGCGACGGTACCGCCATGTGCGGCCGCATGCATACGAGGCTTGCGCGGGGGACGTTTGCCAGGGCGACGAGCGTAGCAAGGAGTTGGTGGGTCGCATGGAGTTTACGCAGGATCTTATTCGCTCGCTGCATTCGTCGGCCGTGTTCGAGGGCATTCCCGTGAAGGACCTGCGCGATTTGCTGCGCGAAATCGATGCGCGCGTTATGGAGCTGTCAGAAGGCCAACTGCTGCGACGTGCTGGCGACCGTATGGATTTCTATCCCGTGGTTGTTTCGGGCATCGTGCAAGCAAGCATGCCGCAAGGTGGGCAAGACCGCCCGGTGGCGCAATTCGGCTCGGGCGAGTCGTTCGCCGAGGCCGTGCCGGCGACGCTTAAGCATGCGCCGGTGAATATTCGCGCGCTTGAGCCCACGAGCATACTGTGCATCCCCGCAAAGCAACTCGAATCGTGCACGAGCCCGCATGCGTTTCTGCTGCGCGAAAACCTGTCGACCGAAATGTCGAAGAAGATAGGCGTGCTTACGCAAACGCTCTCCGTGGTTGGCGAGCCGCGTCTTTCCGACCGCATCATGGCGCATTTGCGCACGCTACCCCAGGACGCGGACGGTCGCGTAGAGGTTCCCATGAATCGCCAGGAATGGGCCACGTATCTGCGTGCCGCCGACAAATCGCTCATTCGCGAACTAAGCACCCTGCAAAAAGAAGGCGTGCTAGAAGTGGATGGCCGCTTCATCCGCATGCTGTAGGTAGTAGCCCCTCGGCTAGGGGGAACGCCAAGCGCGATCTGTATCACCAAACATCCGTTCAGAACACAAGAACAAATGTTTGGGAATCTTTACGAGTTGACGTGTTCGCCGACCGACGTACCCCTCTGACCTGGGGTAACATATGTTACCCTTGGAGAAGATTTTGTCGAAAAAGGAACCCATTTCGAACTTTTTTCTTGTAATTTCGGTAACCCCAGGCTTACAATAGCAGCCGTCAAGCCAGTTACCCGCGTGTTACTTGCCGGCTGGAGCGCCCTTTCAACCAGGGCGAACGCCGAGCTCGCGCGGGCAAGCGCACAACCCCTGCAACAACCCAATCCCACACGCAACGCGGGCGCGCGTCTGTCTTGTCGTACCCAGATTCCACATGGCGGGGCCCGTATCGGCCCGCCTCGGGATGCCTTGGGAGCCGAGGATGCGGCATCGGCGCTCAAGGTTGCACCACCAAATATAAACAAGCCGCAAAGAAAGGGTGATTCGCTATGAACACCGAAATGATTTACACGCGTCGAGGTTTCGTCAAGATGGCGGCCGGCACCGTTGCCGCCGCCGCGCTGGTTGCCGCCGGTGCTGAGTCGATTGACTTCAGCAAGGCGTTTGCGGTAACGTCGCTGGACGGACTGGATAAGTCGAAGACTTACACGATCACCGCAAACCTTTACGTGCCGGCTGAATTGAACGCGGTTATCCATATGGATGCGTATCTGACCAATTTGACCACTCCTACGTTGTTTGGCGCTCGTCCGACTACTCCCGTGGCGGACAATGCGGTGCTGTCTTTCGATGCTGACAAGAAGCCGGTCATCACGATTAATCAGCTCAACAATACCTTTGGCCTGTACTATATCGACCCCGCTTCAAGCAACGGTGGTGCGACGGTGACGCAGCAGGGCGAATACCTTTGGAACAAGGGCGGGCATGTAAATCGCATTCAGCCGATTGGGTTCACCATCAACGATGTCTCGCTCGAGAATTACGAGTTTGGCGCAAAAGAATATGCTGACTTCTCTTTGGCGCGTGGAGACAAGGAATGGAAGGTCACGCTGATTATCGATTGGGACTCCATCAAATAATTAGCGACGTTTAGCAGACTGGGCAACACTTCTGTATTGGAAGCGTTGCCCTTGTTTGCGATTAAGAGAAAGGAGGATAGAGTGAGTTTTGCGAACAAAAAGCAGCGCCTGTTGGATGGGTTTATGCGGATTGCGTTATCCGTTTTGCTCGTGGTTTCGTTCTGGCCCGCTTCGGGGGCGCTTGCTTTTGCTCAGTCGTCTGAGGATGACTCCGTCGGCGCGACTGCATCCCAGGCCCGCGACTACAACTACCTCAACGACCTGTCGAAGCTCCACACGCCCAACGGCGGGTTCGTCTGGATGCTCGGCGTCAACACCGCCGACGCGGACATGCCGTCCCCGCTCGACCTGGCCGCCGGCTCGTACGGCGAGTTCTTCGACTTCGCCGCGCCCGCCGACGCGCAGGCCGCCCGCGACGCGGTGGCCGCGCTCTACGACGGCGTGGACGAGTCCAACGTGTCGGTGGGCACCTTCGAGCTGCCCGGCGGCAAGCAGATGCCCGCCGACGCCGAGCTGACGGCGTGGTGGCTGGGCGGCGAGAACGCCGACCCCAAGGTGGACCCCTCGAAGGTGCGCGCCTTCAGCTGGGACGGCTCGTCGCTGACCGAGCTCGCGGTGACCGTGGGCGAGGAGCCCACCGGCGCGTTCGGCGGCGCGAAGCTGGCGCAGGTGTCGCCGGAGCCGGGGCGGGCCCTGGTGCTGGTGGACACCACCTCGCTGACCGAGAAGTCCCAGGCCCGCGACTACAACTACCTCAACGACCTGTCGAAGCTCCACACGCCCAACGGCGGGTTCGTCTGGATGCTCGGCGTCAACACCGCCGACGCGGACATGCCGTCCCCGCTCGACCTGGCCGCCGGCTCGTACGGCGAGTTCTTCGACTTCGCCGCGCCCGCCGACGCGCAGGCCGCCCGCGACGCGGTGGCCGCGCTCTACGACGGCGTGGACGAGTCCAACGTGTCGGTGGGCACCTTCGAGCTGCCCGGCGGCAAGCAGATGCCCGCCGACGCCGAGCTGACGGCGTGGTGGCTGGGCGGCGAGAACGCCGACCCCAAGGTGGACCCCTCGAAGGTGCGCGCCTTCAGCTGGGACGGCTCGTCGCTGACCGAGCTCGCGGTGACCGTGGGCGAGGAGCCCACCGGCGCGTTCGGCGGCGCGAAGCTGGCGCAGGTGTCGCCGGAGCCGGGGCGGGCCCTGGTGCTGGTGGACACCACCTCGCTGACCGAGAAGTCCCAGGCCAAGGCGGGTGTGTATTCTGTTACCGCAAATCTTTATATTCCTTCATATGCCAATCAGGTTCTTCCTGGCGTGCAGGTATATATGCAGTGCCCGACTATGCCTCCGACCGTGCCCGTTTCCCGCAGCGCAACGCTAACTATCGCTGAGGACGGGACGAAAACCGTTCATATCGAGCTTAGCAATGAGCCGGCAGATGTTTTCACCTTGCAACAGATTAGCGGCGCTCCTGGCGAAACCGAAATAGTGAGCACACCTCGAATCAAGGAAGACCACCTGTTTGGCACGGACATGAAAACGCAATCTCAGGTGTATGGTCGAATTGGCTCGCTGGATGTCAAGCTGCTCAACGATAGCGGTGATTATTCCTTTACCGGCTATCAAGAGTTCCCGACCATTCTGGGCAACTACATGAACATGGAGGTGCGACTGTCCGTTGACTTCTCCAGCGCGGTGCGTAAATACATTGCTCCTTCCGATGGATCTCAGGCTGTTACGAAGACGCTTACGGATGTTGGTACCGGGTTGAAAGCAACGGTTTCCACTTCTGAAAAAGACGTTGCTCAGAAGCTGCAATCTGGTGCGCAGCTTGTTGTTGAAAAGCGTTCTGATGGCGAAACGTATGAGAATGCGCTGTCCGATTTCGAAGCCATGCATACGGGCGAAGTGTCCCTGGAGTACTTCACGTACAAAGTCATTGACAAGACTGGTGCCGAGATTGCGCTTGACGGTAATACGGAAGTATCCGTTGCGTTGCCAACGTCTAATTCGGGAATTTGCGATGTCTATAAAGTAAATGAAGGCAGCTATGACCAGTTGGTGAGTAACACGGCTGCGGATAACGGGTTCTTCTCGTTGGTCGGCATGCCGTCTTCGGGTTCGTTTGCCGTAATCGACAAGACCAAAGCAAACAAGTGGACTTCGAAGACCGTGGCTAATGTCGAACTTGGCATTAGCTGGACCGAGTCGCTTACCGATGCTCAATCCAAATATGACTCCACGGACGGTGGTCCTTATGCCGCTATGGCAACCAGGTTCGTAAAAGTTGGCAGCAGCAAAGTTTCTGATGCCGCAACGCTCGACAACGCTCTTGCTGCAATTAAAAAGCTGACTGGTACCTTTACCGACGCGGCGGTACTCAGCGGTTTCTATTGCTCTCCGATTTCGATTGCTGAGCAGCAAGTTCAGGATGCTTGGGTCCAGGACGAAAGCAAAGACTCTATTTCCGTGCCGCGCGCGAGCAACGATGGCGTTACTGCGGATACGAAGGCGTTTTTGATTAGCGTATCTGGAAAGAACGTGAGTGCGGTTCCTTTGGGAACGGTCGTTTCCGATGATGCGGTTTCGATTGATGTGCTTCCGTCTTCAATGACAAAGTCCGAAGCATATGCCCGTTATGTCGCTTTGCACAACGGCGTGATTGAAAACGATTCGTATGCAGATTATCCGACGTCGTTTATCGTTCTTGCTAATGGTGCAGAAGTGGGACAAGAAAGCAAGACGTTTGCTGACGAATCCGTTGCCGACGTTGCGGTTACCGTTGCGTCCAGTCGAGCGGAAGTTGTTGATAAGTTTGATTCTGCTCGTGCAACGTTTACCGAATATGGGGAAAGCGATGCTGCTGCGAAAGCTATTCGCGATGCATTTGATTCCCAGCTTTCGTGCGACCCCGTGTTTCGCGCATACGCCGTTTCGGTGATTGATGCTGACGGCAATGCATTGCCGGTTGCGTCCGATGATACGCTTTCACTGAACATCTCAAACGCTTTCGAACAGTCTGAACTTTACGTTTGGAATGGTGAAAAGCTTAGCAAATTGGATAGCAATTCAAACGGTTCGGCTTTGACGGCTTCCATTCCTTCGTTTGGCACCTATGTGCTTGTTGACAAGTCCACGATGGGCGAACGCGAATATCATGCAACGATTTCCGATCCCGAAACGGGTGCTACGCTTGATATCGTGACGACGCATTCGGCATTTGGCAAAGCGATTACTCAAGATGGCGTGACGTTAAAGGTGTCGAAAGCAGCCGAGGATAGCGACGAGCATTCGTTTGCCGAATCTCACCTTGATAAGGAATATGAGCAGGTTCCCGATTTTGGTGTATATTCCTTTGGCATCTATGGACCGGATGGCCAGAAAATCAGCTACGAGTCCTGGAAACTCAAGCAATCGCATTTAACGCTGCCTTCCAAGGTCGTAAAGCCAGCCCTGTTCTTTATATCGGACAGCTATGGTGGTGAACTTAGCTGGGTTAACAACAACGTTGTGAATATGCCTATCGCTACTTCCGATGGCAACAGCGTTGCTATTGATATGGGCTCTACCAGTATGGGCCTCTATCGATTCGTTATTGCCGATGAAGACGGCGTTGCGGCAAGAGAATGGATTACTCGGAATTACGAGGACCCGGCAACGGGGCTAAAGGTTTCCATTAAGTCCCGCGAAGCTTCCGTGTCGCCGTTTTTGAAGGATGAAGGGTCGCGCATTGAAGTGACCAAATACTCCGCTGGTGATGCTCAGTACGATGCCTTCTTGGAAATCATGAAGAAGGAGTGCTATAAAACAGTCGACTTCGAGGGCTTTTCGCTTCAGCTGAAGGACTCGCAAGGCAACACGGCTGTTTCAAATGACTCCGAAAATACGGTAATAACGATCAACCATTTGTCTACGCCCTCTACCTGGTGGTGGAATGCTAGCGATTATCCGACTTCGTTTACGGGCGCTAACGATGTGGCTGTTTTCAACGGACCGGATGACATCGAGAGCATGGAATATTTGAGGAGCCCGCAAACAGGTACGTTCTCCATGGTTGCGGATGACGTAAGTTCAGATGGAAAACGCTTGCATGGCGTCATTCAAAATTGCGTGCTGTCCGGCTTTGGCGATTTTTATACCGTGAACGAAAACATGCGCTATCTGAAATGGACGGATATCGATGTTCCTACGGTGAATGATTTGGTCTATACGGGCAAGCAGCAGACAGGTGTGCGCAAGGGCTCTCGCATTGACATTACTTACTATGATGTTATCGATGGCGTGTCGCGAGCTACCGATGCCGGAACGTATACGTGCACGATTTCGCTGCAACATTCGAACTTGAGATGGGCCGGCTGTGAGGGCGATGAGACGACTTCCGACAAGAAGATAACGTGGAAGATTGTGGAGGCTGGCGACGTCAGCACGCTTGAGCAGCCCATTGCCGAGGCGCAGGCGCTGCTTGACGCTACGACGGTTTCCGCTGACGGCAAGGATGTTTTGTCCAACGAGCAGTGGGTTTCCCAAGCTGACCACGATGCGCTTGCTTCTGCCATTGCCGATGCTCAGGCGCTTGCCAGCAGCACGAAGGCGGTTAGCAAAACAGCGGTAGAGGACCAGGCAGCAGCCCTGGCCGCTGCCGTGACGGCGTTCAAAGTCGCGCAAAAAGCAGGCCTGAAAGACGCCGGCACCGCGTACACGGTTACTGCTAACTTGAGCATGCCGGGTGAGTACAACCCGGTGCTTGCAAACGTAACGGTGTATGTGAACAACCCGAACAACCCGTTTACGGACAAGGCGGGCAATAGCCCCGTTCTGGACGGCAACGACCCGGCTGGTGTTGAGGCTTCGGCTCCGACTACGCCGGTTGCGAACAACGCAACTATCGCGGTTGCCCCCGACGGCACCAAGACGCTGACGCTGAAACTTCCCAACCCGGTGTTCACGTTGCAAGAGCTTGGTACGTGCGACCAGCTTCCCAATGTGACAGTTGACCGCGTTTCGCCTGTTGACAAGAGCGTGTGGGATTACGGTAAGTATGACACGCGTGTTGGTAGCATAACGGTGCAACTGCCCGAGGGTGCCGATTCCGGCCAGCAGCAGTTCGTGTTCAAAGGCAGCAAGCTGTACGCGGTGCCCATTAACACCGACATTACTCCTGATGCCAGCAAGGATGCGCTGATTCTGGACATCGATTACTCGTCGGCCAAGGCTGATGCCGTGGTTGATCGTTCGGCGTTGACTTCTGCGGTGGCCGATGCCGAGCAGCTTGCTGCTGGCGTGGCTGTTTCCGCAGACGGCTCCGATGTATCGACCGAGGGCACGTGGGTGACTGAGGAAGCTATGGCGGCGTTCAAGGACTCTATTGCTCAGGCTTCTGCGGTGATCGATGCCAACTTGGTGTCCAATCAAATGGTGGCCGATGCTGCCGATGCCTTGCGGGCTGCGGCTGACGCGTTCCGCGCTTCCATGAAGCCGGGCACCAAGGACGAGCGCGTGAAGGTTGCCAAGCCTTCTGCGGTTGCTGGCCTCGTGTACACGGGCGCCGAGCAGGCGGGCGTTGAGGCTGCGGAGGGCTTCGCGCTTTCCGGTGCCACCGCCACCAATGCCGGCTCCTACACGGCGGTGGCTACACTGAAGACGGGCTTTGTGTGGGACGACGGCTCCACCGACCCGGTGGAGATTCCCTGGTCCATTGCCAAGGCAACTTTGACGGCCGCGTATGTGGGCGAAACGGTATCGGTTGGCATTGCGCCGCAGCTGGGCGTGGAGGTTACGGGCTTCGTGGGCGGCGAGACGGCTGTTTCCGCTGCGGGCTATGAAGCCCCGACGGTTTCCGCACCCGCAACGCTTGAGGCTGGCAAAACCTACGACTTGACGCCCGCTGGCGGCAAGTCGGCCAACTACGACTTCGTGTACGTTGGTGGCAAGCTTACGGTTGAGGCTGCGTCCACGGGCACGCTGAAGCCGGGCACGTACACCATCACGGCAAATTTGAGCATGCCGGGCGAGTACAACCCGGTTATCCCGGGCGCTACGGTGTACGCCAACAACCCGAACAACCCGTTCGCCGACAAGGCGGGCAATGAGCCTGTTTTGGACGGCAACAACCCGGTAGGCGTGGCGAGCACCACGCCTACCACCCCGCTGACGAAGAACGCCACGTTGGTGGTTGCGGCCGATGGCTCCAAGACGCTTGAGCTTGACGTGCTGAACCCCGTGTTCACCACGCAGGAGCTGGGCACGTGTGCCGAGCTGCCGAAGGTTGACGTGACGCGCAAGGCTCCGGCCGACGCATCGGTGTGGAGCTACGGCAAGTACGATACGCGCATCAGCCATGTGTCGGTGCCGCTGACTGACGACATGGTAACGGGCGTGAAGTCCTATACGTTTGCGGGTAGCAAGTTGTATGCAGTGCCGCTGGACATGGACATTGCGCCTACCGGCACGGTGGCGCTGCAGCTGACGGTGAACTACTCCAGCTTGCCGGCTTCGGCGCTGCCCGATGGCGTTGACCCGGTGCCCGATCCGGACCCGGAGCCCACGCCCGATCCTACGCCCACGCCGGACCCGACGCCGACGCCTTCGCCGAGCCCCAGCCCCACGCCGGGCGGCTCCACCACGGTGGGCACCACGACGAGCGGTCACTTCGCTGCTGGTACGTACACGGTTTCGGCCAACCTGTGGTTCGACAAGGCCACCACGGGCCTGCCGCTGAACCCGCACCTGACCAACGGCGGCTTCCCGCCCTCGACGCCGGTGAGCAACAACGCCACCATGACGGTGGACGCTTCCGGCCATGCGTGGGTGAGCGTCCCGGTTGTTATCCAGGACAAGGTGATGACCGTCAACAACGTGTGGGGCAGCGGTGTGAGCTACGACGGTTCCACGGTGACCATTGACCTGGGCACGCCCACGGCCGATCAGACGCAGTTCGCGGGCACGTGCACTTCCAGCGTGACCATAGGCTGGCTGGCTCAGACCATCGCCGCCGGCATCTTCAACGGCGTGTGGGACCACACGTGGTCCACGAATTGGGAAGTTGACCTGGTGGCAGGCTCGCTGCCCGCAAGCGGCGGCGGCGAGCTGCCGGCCGCGGCGCAGGCCATTTTGAATGGCGAGAACGGCGTGGCTGCTTCTGGCGACGCTGCGGCTGCTGCGCTGGCGGCGGCCGAGGACGGTGCGGCTAAGAGCGGCGACGCTGCCAAGAGCGGCAAGGCTGCCGACGGCAAGTCGTCCGGGTCCGCGAAGTCTGGCGTGGCCGGTGCGGTTGAGGACCTGGCCGACGCGGCCGCGTCCAACCCCGCGGTTGCGATTGCGCTGGGTTGCGCGGTCGTGCTAGCGGTTGCCGGCGCGGCTGGTGGCGCGTACGCGTACCGTCGCAAGAAGCGTGCGGCTGCGGCTGCCGACGGCGCGGCAAGTGATGTCGTAAGCAAGTAACGGCTGCTGCTGAGCAGATGTCGGCAAGCCCGCCGCCGTCGGCGGCGGGCGAGCAGGTGGGACGGCGCACGGGGTGCGCTGTCCCACTGCCTGATGCGCCCTGCAGGTTCGAAAGAGCCTGCAGGGCGTTTTTGTGTTCGGGGGACGGCCGGAGTGAGTTGGCGGCTCCGTAACGTTTTGACTCGCTAGCTTTTGTGGGGCCCGCAGCCAAGTGCTGCGGGCTCTTCGCGTTTTTCGCCTTTCGTGTAAATCAAGACTAGAACATATGTTTGTTTCTGATATGATTAAAACAAACACATGTTCTATATGAAAAGATGGTTGGCAATGTGAGATTTAGCGGATTTTGGTTTGAAAAGGGGCGAGGATGGACAAACAAATTAATGGGCACATCACAGCACTTGGAGTGCAAATTTGCGTTGTGGGCGATGGGACACAAGATGATTTTATTTCGATAACGGACATCGCAAGGTACAAAAGCGATGAGCCGAAGATGGTCATACAAAACTGGATGCGCAATCGTAACACCATTGAGTTTTTGGGTGTTTGGGAGGAAATTCATAACCCGCGTTTTAAAGGCATCGAATTCGATGCCTTTAAAAAGGAGGCCGGACTCAATTCGTTTATTCTGACGCCGACGAAATGGATTTCTGCTACACAGGCTATAGGCATCAGGTCAAAGCGTGGCCGCTATGGCGGAACGTATGCTCATATGGATATCGCTTTCGAGTTCGCATCGTGGATATCACCGGAATTCAAGTTGTACGTTATCGAAGATTATCGACGGTTGAAGGCTGACGAAAGTAGCAGGTTGTCACTTGGTTGGAATGAGAAGCGGCTGTTTTCAAAAATCAATTACCAAATTCATACGGAAGCAGTAAAGAGCAATTTGATTCCGGATATTGCTGGGAAAGGCGCGCACTTTACGTATGCAACGGAGGCCGATGTGCTTAATGTTGCATTGTTCGGGAAAACGGCGAAGCAGTGGCGCGACGAAAATCTTGGCAAACTAGGGAACATACGCGATGCGGCAACGCTGCGTCAGCTTGTGGTGTTGGCAAACTTGGAAAGTATGAACGCGCAGCTTATAAAGGCGGGGGCAAGTAGGGAAGAGCGCGCAGAATATTTAAATGCCATGGCCAGGGAGCAGTTTGCGGCGCTCGAGGGAAATCCAACGCTGAAAGCTCTTGAGCGAAAGCTACAAATCGATGATGCAGATAGCAAAAAACAGTGATTGAGCACTGGCGAAGATATTAAATACGCATGGGAGCATTACGGGATTGGCGCAGTGCGTGTACCGGGCGAGTGAGAAGTGAGAATCGGTCTTGGTTTGGACGGCAGTGAAATAGAGATTGTGGGCGCGTTGCTGGAGAACGGCGAGTGGCTTGCGTACCATGCTATGACACCTCTAACTAAGGAAATGATGCACGAGATAGCGTGCGCGCAAAGGAGGTTGTAGCTATGGCTGATTGCAAACTTGCGAATGGGCAAACACTCTCTGCGGAAGATATTGAGCACGAGTGTGCGGAATACGAGTCGGGCACGTGGGATGGTCGGCTTGACTGCATACCTGTTGGTCCTGCAGCAATTGCCGACGAGCCGCTGGTAACGGTTACGGTAAAGTTTCCGGCATCAATGATAGCCGCAGTAGATGAAAGAAGCTCCGATCGTTTCGACTACATCCGCCGGGCAGTTGCGGCAGCCATTTTTGCCGATGCCTGTGAAATGGCTGCAGAATGGTTGCAGGGTGAGTGTGAATATCGGGCAATCCACGATGAGCCTTTTCCGAAGCAGACGTTTGGCAACCAGCCGAAAAATGGCGGTAAGGTTGTTATTGTCGCGGTCAATGCCGACAAAGGCACTGTTCGCAAAGTTAACGCATCGCGCGCGGCTGAAATGCTCGGCGTTACCAAGGGTCGTGTTTCGCAGATGGTCAAGGCGAATCAGCTGGAAGCTTTTAGGGATGGGGGCACTGTTTGGGTGACGCTCGATAGCATAGAGGCCCGCCTTGTCGAAAAGCCTAAGGCCGGGCGTCCTGCAAAAGCTCAGGCAACGGCATAAGCGCAAGAAGGGTTGCGGCGATGGAAATAAAGAAGATTATAGAGCCATAAAGATGAGGCAAGGTATGCCTAATGCAATGTTTTCTTCTGTGATCACCGGTCCGTGAATTTCCCTTTGCAAACTTTTCGTGAAGTTGTCTATAGGTAACATAGGTCACTGACAAATTCGCCTCGTTTAACTAAACTTGTTAGCCGTATATAAAAGCGGCTTTGACAGGGCATTATGATTAGCGGTGATTAATCCGGGCGCATACATTGGCTGGCTTTCCACGTGTTGCTTCCGTCAAAGCCTTTCCGTGTGAAAGGCGGACATATATGGCTAACTTCTTGATGACGCGGCGCAGCTTCACCGCGCTTGCGGGCGTGGCGGCGCTTTCGGCGTTGGGGCTGGGCGGATGCTCGTCGGGCGAAGGCGCGAAGGGCGGCGTAGCAGCGGGCGGCAGCGATGTAAACGATGGCGTTACGTTCTCCACGTACACCGAAGCGCGCGAGCTTATGGGCAGCGCCGATGCGTGTGATGTGCGCGTCGGCCTTATCATGGGCCCGCCGTCTATGGGCCTGTCGCAGTTCATCGTGGCTGCTCAGACGGGCAAAACGTTCAACAACTTCACGTTCGAGCCTAACGGCGTGGACTATGTGGGCCTGTCTGCTCTGTTCAACAAGGGCGACTACGACATTTGCACGTTGCCTAGCAATATCGGCCCTATCCTGTACAACAACACCGAGCTGAAAAACCAGTACGAGGTTATCAGCGTGAATAATCTGGGCGTGCTGTATGTTATGACCAACGACGAATCGGTGTCCACGCTCGACGACCTGCGCGGCCGCACCGTATACAGCTACGGCGAGGGTGGCACGCCAGAGTACACCATTGAGGCGCTGTTGGCGAAAAATGGTCTCGAGGGCACGTTCAACCTGGAGTTCAAATCGAGCCCGCTTGAGGTGCTGAACATGATGCAGCAGCAAGATGGGTGCGTGGCCATTTTGCCGCAGCCGTTCGTGTCGCTGGCAAAAATCCTGGTCAACCCGCTGTATATTCCCATCGACCTGACGGTTGAGTGGGACCGCGCCTTCGCCGACACAGGCAGCCAGGCCGTCACCACCACAACCATCGTGAACAAGCAATTCCTGGAGGAGCACGAGCAGGCCGTCGTCGAGTACCTGAACATGGCGGGTCAGTCGGTGGCGTGGACGCTTGAGAACATGGGCGACGCCGCCGCGCTGCAAGAGGAGCTGGGCACGTTCTTGAACAACTCCGTGGCGCTTGACGCCATGCCCTACATTTCCATGGTGAACCTGACGGGCGAGGATATGCGCACGGCGCTGTCGGGATTTTTGCACGAGTTGTATCTGGCGAATCCCGATTCTATCGGCGGCAAGATGCCCGGTGAGGACTTTTATTACCTGCCGCCTGAAGGTCAGCTGGACGAGCGCTTCCTGCAGGCGGGCTTGGAGCAGGCCACGCAGCATGAAAGCAGCGCCGGCACCGGCAACGGCGGCGTGACCGCTAGCGCGGCCGACGCGCAGGCCGCCGTTGAAGCGCTTGGCGGCAAGTAGCGGAAAAGGGAACCATGTTCGAAAAGTTGAAAGGCCTGGTGGGCGGCATGGGCGCGCGTGGTGCCGTCGCCACCGATGCGCCCGATGAGCTGCCTCGTATGCAGTTCGCCGCCATTGCCGCGAAGGTGGGCATGCCTGAAGAAAAAGTTGCCATGATGGCGCAAATGGTGCGGCAAAACGGCATGGCCGACGCGCAGATGGGCTTCACGATGCAGACGGCAACCGCTAAAGGCGTCACCTGCGAGGAGATCATGAGCATGCTCACCAGCATGGGCGTGGCGAAAAGCCAGGTGGTGCGCGTGATGTCGGCGCAAGGGCTCATGGCCGAGGACGAGGCGCAGCGTATTTTGGACGCCGAACGCGCTGCGGCCGAGCGCCGCGCCGCCGCCAGCAAGACCAGCGTGCGCAAGCAGTTCGCCCGCAAGGCGATCATCATTGCGTTTTGGCTGGTGGTGTGGGAACTGCTGGACCACGTGGTCGACAACCGCCTTGTGCTTGCCGGGCCTATCCGCACCTTGCAGGCGCTGGCCGACCAGGTGGTTATGCCGAACTTCTGGATGATCGTCGGCGCAAGCTTCGGCCGCATCGCGCTGGGCTTTTTGCTGTCGTTCGTCGTGGGATTCCTATTGGCGTTGGTGGCGTGCCGTGTGCGCCTGTTTCGCGACTTCGTTGACCCCATCATCAGCCTGCTGCGCACCATCCCCGTGGCGTCGTTCATCATCTTGCTGCTCATCTGGGTAGGCAACCAGGCGCTCACCGTGTTCCTGGCGTTCTTCATCGTGCTGCCGCTCATCTACACGAACATGGTCACCGGCTTCGAAAGCGTGGACAAGCAGATGCTGGAGATGGCGCGCGTATACGGGCTGTCGAAGTGGCGCACGTTTCTGTACGTGTATCGCCCGGCGTTCATGCCGTTTCTACTGTCCAGCACCAAGATTTCGCTGGGCATGACGTGGAAAAGCGGCATCATGGCCGAGGTTCTGGCCACGCCGAAACCCTCTATCGGCAAAGAGATGGCCACGGCGCGCACATTTTTGGACACGCCCGATTTGCTGGCGTGGACCGTGGTGGTGATGGTGGCGTCGGTGCTGTTCGAGAAGGCGTTCATGGCGCTGCTGAAGCGCGCGAACCGTCCGCTTGGCGGATTCATCGGGAAGCGAGGCAAGTGACGTGGGGCTATTCGGGAAGAAGAGGGCGGCGGGCTCTGGCGTGGCCGTGGGTGAAGGCGCGTTCGCGGGTGCGGCGTTATTCGGCGCGGCCGACTCGCTTGCCTCTGGCGGCGCGTTGTCGGACGTGGAGTTTTGCCACGTGTACAAGGCGTATGGTGCCAACGAGGTGTTGCGGCGCGTGACGTTCACGTTGCCGGGCGGCGGCGTGCGCTGCCTGATGGCGCCGTCGGGCAGCGGCAAGACCACGCTGTTCCGGGTGCTGTTGGGCCTCGAACACGCCGACTCCGGAGAGATTCGCGGCATTTCCCCTGGTCGCATCAGCATGATGTTCCAAGAAGACCGCTTGTGCGAAACCTTGACGCCGGTGGAGAACGTGGCGCTGGTGCTGCCAGCCGAGACGCGGCGGGCCGACGTCGCCGCGCTGCTGGCAGAGATCTTGCCGACGGATTGCCTGGGGCAGCCAGCCATGGAGCTTTCCGGCGGCATGCGCAGGCGCGTTTCGCTGGCGCGCGCGGTGGCGTTCCCAAGCGACCTTATCGTGCTTGACGAGCCGTTTACCGGTCTGGATCAAGCAACGAAGGAGAACGTCATCGCCTTCGTGCTGCGCCATCGCGCCGGTCGTACGCTGTTGGTGACAACACACGGCGAAGACGACGCGCGCCTGTTGGGTGCCGATCGCATCAACCTGGCCGATGTGCAAGACGGTGGTGCGGACGCTGCGGTGGGGTTTGCGTGGCTGCAGGCGGCGGTGTGACGAAAGCTAGGTAAGTCGTCCGCGGCGGGCGAGCCGACGGCGCGCCGGCATCGCGGGGTACTTGCGGGCGCATACCTGATGGGGCGGCAGTTTCGTGAGGCCGATCATGTTCCGAGCCGCCCAGAAACGTTATCGATCCTCTGAAAGGATTTGCATATGGACACAACCAAGACCATGCGCCAGCTGTGCGCGGACGAGCCGAAACTCGAAGCTTTCCTGCAGTCGAAGGGGTTCCCCTTCTCGCTGGACAACCCCATCGTCGACTTGGTCACGTTCGAGGACGTGTGCCAGGTGCGCAGCCTTGATTGCGACGAGTTTTTGGGCGAGTTCGAGGCATACAAGGCCGGCGCGTAGGTTTTGCGCGCGAGATAGACGAGAGCAGCTTGAAGGAGCAGAGCGTGTATTACATGGGAATCGATATCGGTGCGTCGTCGGTGAAAGTGGCGGCGGTTGACGCAGGTTACACCGTGCTGCGCGTGATTCGGCGTGCGCACAAAGGCTCGCCGTTGCCGTGTTTGCGCGCGATGCTGGCCGAGCTGGCCGATGGGAGCGCCGACCGATCCCTGCCGCTGTCCGCTCAGGCGTGCGGCGGTGTGGTCGCTACGGGCAGCGGCGCGGACATGCTGCGTGCGCTGGTTCCGGGTTTGCGTGTGCTTGAAGAGGTTCCGGCCCTGGTCAAAGGCGTGCGTGCGCTGAATCCGCAGGCGGCGTGCATCATCGGCATGGGTGCACAGTCGGGCGTGTTCGTTACTGGCATCGCCGATGGTGTGGCTCCGGAATTCGCCATGAACGAAAGCTGCGCGGCCGGCACCGGCAGCTTCTTTGAAGATCAGATGCAGCGCCTGGGCCTGCCGCTCGAGCGCTATTCCGACTTGGTCGCCGGTGCGCGCAGCGTGCCGCGGCTGTCGGGGCGCTGCAGCGTGTTCGCCAAAACTGACATCATTCACCGTCAGCAGGAAGGCGTGCCGGTTGAGGATATCCTGCAGGGTTTGTGCCACGCCACGGTCAAGGCGTTCAAGGCCACTATCGTGCGAAACCTGCCGGTTGAAAAGCCGATGGCGCTGGCTGGCGGCGTGCTGGAGAACGCTGGCGTGGTTCGTGCGGTGCGCGAGGTGTTTGACCTGGCGGAAGACGAATTGCTCGCGGACGAGAAGCTTGTGTGCGCGCAAGCGGTGGGCGCGGCGCTGGCAGCGGCGGAAGGCACGGGCAGGCGCGATGACGAACGCATTGCTGCGGGCGATGGCGCGGGTTTGCATGTTGCGGGCGCGGGCGCGGCAAGTAGCGCGTCCGCGGGGCTTGCGCCGCTTGATGCCTTGCGCTCTGCGCTTGAAGGAACGCAGGCTGCGCAGGCCGACGATCTGCCGCGACTGCCTCAGCTGCCGCGGGTCGATTGCGCGCCGAATCGCGGTTTCGCCTTGGCCCCAAGCCCGTGGAACCCGCAGGGTTCGCCCGCCCGCGAAGGCGGCGCGATGCCGCGCTCGGCGGTGGTGGATGCGCTGGAACAAGGTGCTCCCGTGCCAGTGGCGCTGGGCGTGGACGTGGGATCTACCAGCACAAACCTTGTGCTTGTCAGCACTGACGGCGTGCTGCTGGACGCGCAGTACCTGCGCACGCGCGGCAACCCCAAGCAGGCTGTGCGCGACGGGCTTGCCTCGTTGGCGCAGCGCGTGGGCGATCGCGCCTGTGTAGTGGCCGCGGGTGTGACGGGCAGCGGGCGCACCATGATCGGCAAGCTCATCGGAGCCGATGCCGTACGCGACGAGATCACCGCACAAGCGCGCGCTGCCGCTGCGGCTGACTCGCAAGTGGACACCGTGTTCGAAATCGGCGGGCAGGATTCTAAGTACATCAGCCTGGTTGCTGGCCAGGTGGCCGATTTCCAAATGAACAAGGTGTGCGCGGCGGGCACGGGCAGTTTCGTGGAAGAGCAAGCGGCGCGCCTGGGCATTGCGCTTCCCGATTACGGCTCGCTGGCGCTTTCGGCGGAACATCCCGTTGAACTGGGCGAACGTTGCACGGTGTTTATGGAAACCGCTATTAATGCCGCTTTGGCGAAAGGCGCGACCAAGTCCGAGGTTGCTGCCGGCCTGTGCCTGTCGGTGGTGCGCAACTACCTGCACAAAGTAGTGAACGCCAAACCAGTGGGGCAGCGCATTGTGCTGCAGGGCGGCGTTGCCTACAACCCCGCCATCGTGGCGGCCTTCCGCGCGTATGCGGGCGAGAGCCTTACGGTCAGCCCGTGGTTCGCCGTTTCGGGTGCCGTGGGTGCAGCGCTGCTGGCTGCGGAGTCCCAGGGCGTGCTAGAACCGGTGCAAAACGGTGAAAGTGCTGGTGTGGCGCATGGTGCAGCCACAGTGTCGAGCTCGTGCGTTTGCCGACGGGAAAATGTGCTCTCTAACTTCAAGGGCTGGGACCTTTTGGGCGTCTCGCACGAAACCCGCCGCATCGACCCGGCTGAAATCGCCGCAAACCGCGCGTTCTTCCATAAAGTCGACGAGATGTTCCTCGAAGGCTACGACCCCACGCGCGACCCGGCGAAGAAAACGGTGGGTATCCCACGCTGCTTGATGTTGCACAAGCTATTTCCCATGGCTAACGCTTTCTTCAAGCAGCTCGGCTTCAACGTGGTGCTGACCGACGCATCCGATGAGGAGACGGTGCGCCTTGCGCAGGCAAGCGCACAAGGCGAGACATGCTACCCCGTGAAGCTGGTGCACGGTCACATGGCGCAGCTGCTTGATATGGACGTCGATTACGTGTTCATGCCCAGCGTGCACACCATTCGCCATCTGAAGTCGACGGTGCCGCACAACTACGCGTGCACGTATATGCAGTCCATCCCGGCCATCGTGGCGTCCGAACTGGACTACGAAGGCCACGGCATCACGCTGTTGAATCCCCTGATGAACCTTGATTTCGGACAGGGTGCCATGGCGGAGGTCATGCTGCAGGTCGGAGCGCAACTTGGCCGCACGCCGCAGGAAACGGCGCGCGCCATGCTGGCCGGCGGGTTCGCCGTCACGGAGTTCACGCGCAAAACCGAGGAGCTGGGCGATCAGCTGCTGGCCGGTCTGAAACCAGGAGAGCGCGTTATCGTGCTGGTCACGCGCAACTACGGCATCGTGGACCCGGCGCTGAACATGGGTATACCCGACATGCTGCTCGATCGAGGCTGGAAAGTTATCACCGTAAGTCACCTGCATGCGCATGACCTGGGCATATCCGCGGATTATCCTGGCGTGGTGTGGCCGTTCGGCCAGCATATCCTTTCAGGCGCGAAGCTCGTTCGCCGCGACCCGCGCCTGTTCGCCGTGTACCTGACCAACCACGGTTGCGGCCCCGACGCCATGATCAGCCATCTGTTCGCCGAGGAAATGGGGAGCAAGCCGTACCTGCACATCGAGATGGACGAGCATTACTCGAAGGTGGGCGTGGAAACGCGCGTGGAGGCGTTTTTGAACGCTATCGAGCATTACGAGGCGGCGGATTTGCGCGGCGCGCCTACGTCGCGGCACGTGGTGAACTCGGCGTGCGAGCCGCTGCGCGAAGGCGAGTTAGCGGGCTTGCCATCGTTCGGGCCGTATGGTCCCCTTGCGGCGCAGTGGTTGCGTGACCAGGGCATTCCCGTGCGCGAGCTGGTGCCCACGCCGACAACGCTGGAGCTGGGGCGTAAAGAGTGCACCAGCAAGGAATACTACTCGTTCGCCAGCTTGCTGGGCGTGAGCTTGGCAGCTGTGGGCGAAGGTGGCGATGGGGAGGCTGCTGCCGATGGTTGTACGGCCGTGCGCTCTGAGGGCCCGGCGCAAGCATACGGCGAAGGTGCTGGTGCTGTTGACGGGCCGCATGCCGAACGTGATGTCGCTGCGGCTGCAGTCGCGAGTGCGGAAGGTGGTTGGCGCGTCGGCCAGTTGTTGCTGCCGTCGTCGCAGGGCGGCGAAGCCGATGGGCAGTTCGACCGCGTTATCCGTAGCGTACTGGATGCGAAGGGGCATGGCGACGTGCGTGTTGTGGCACCCGATGTGGAGCTGCTGCCGTGCAATGTGGCTGATCTCGAGGGCTTGTTCGTGCATGTGCTTGCCGGTGATGTGGTGTGGGCGGCCGCGCCTGCTGCGCGTCCCGCGCTGCAGGAAGCGTTCGCAAAACCGCATCTGACCTTGGAAGACGTGTTGACGGCGGCGAGCGCTGCCCGGGAAAGCTGGCAGGATGTGCCTGTAGCGCCTCGCAAAACCCTTGCGCTTGTGGGCGAGTGGCCGCTGGTTGTCGGCGACGAGCTCACGGGCGGTCTGTTCGCCCGCTTGGAGGGCGAAGGCTACCGTGCGATGCGCGCCCCGTTCGCCGAATACTTGCTGTTCGTCTGGGAAGACGGCTGCGACGAGGCAAGGCACGGCAAAGTGGTGGGCGGCCTCATGCCCATGTTGGGAGAAACCGGCGCACCGAGGGTGGTGGGCCTGCCGGACGTGCCGGCGTCTCAGCCTGAATCCGACCGTGATCAGACGCTCACGCTTTCGGACGTGCAGGCGCTTGCTGTCGGTTGCGAAGCAGCATGCGCTCACGCGCTTGGCGGCTGTGACGGTTCGCATGAGCACGCGGCGGCGCAGCCGCAGCTGGCAACGGAGCCGCTGGAAGTGAGCGCGGCGGTTGAGGCTGACCCGCTGTTCGGCGCGGAACAGCGCACGCTGCCACAAGACCAGTGGCACGCGGTGCTTGAGCGGCTTGGCGGCATGATGCAGCAAGTGGCTGACGCGTTGGGTGATATGTCCGCCTATGCGTCGGACCATTCGCAGCTTCGCCAGATTGCAACCGATGCGCTGGGTCAGTTTGCAGGCGCGAACGCGCGGTATCGGTACGCGAAGGCAGTGCAGGCGGGCCAGAGGGCCGACGGCGTTGTGGCGGTGGCGTCTATGTACGAGAACGCCGACATCATGCTGCGCTTGAAGAGCGTGCCTTGCCAGGCACCGCTTTTTCACTTGGCGTTCGACGGCGCGCTTGACCAAAGCGTCGAAGAGCGCCTGCGATCGTTTTTGTACTACGTGTAGCGCCGCCTGCCAATAGGCGGCGCTACACGGCGCCGAGTTGCCATTTTCGCTACATGATGGCATTGACAAGCAAGATTCGCTTATATTCGCAATCGAGGCAACGCAACTCTTAAGGCCACGAACGAACGGAGGCTTTTATGCCGCTTCGCAACTTACCAACTGATGCCGCAACGTCGCTGGCTCAGATGATCGATATTCGCCCAGGTCAGGTGTCGAGCATGGCGCTTACGCGCAATGCTGGGTTCGACCTTACGCTGCTGGCGTTTGCACCGGGTGAAAGCGTGAGCGAGGAAGAATACTTCGGCGATGTGCTGTATTACCTGGTGGAGGGCGCGGCATGCGTTGTGCTGCCGGAAAGCCGCATTGTGCTTGAGGCTGGTCAGGTGTTGCGTGTCCCCGCGCATGTTGAACATGCCGTGGAAGACGCGGGCGGCGAAGGCTTCAAGCTGCTGCAGCTGAATGCGCACGAGTAAGCGTTTGCTGGAGCTGGCCCATCCTTAAGCCGGTTTATATCGGTGACCGGAAGGATAGAGGTAGTGAGAAACACAGGCATCGTGGCAGGTCAACGACGTGTCACGATGATGCAGCAAGAAAGGAAATCCCATGGCAGAACTCATTAAAAACGTGGAGCATGCAAGCATTTTCACTCTGAAGGACCTGGTGGAAATCGAACCGGGCCGCGTGAACAGCCTTACGTTGTCGCAGACGCCGGGCTGCAAAATGACGGTGTTCGCCATTGACGCCGACGAGGGCATGTCAAGCCACGCAGCGTCGGGCGACGCGCTCATCACAGTGCTCGAGGGCACGGGCGAAATCACCGTTAACGACGTGCCGCACCAGCTTTCCGCAGGTCAATCTATCGTCATGACCTCGGGAAGCCCGCACAGCGTGCGCGGCGTTACCCCGTTCAAAATGCAGCTTACGGTGGTGAAGCCCTCAGAATAGCAAAAGCGGGACAGACTTGCTTGAAGCTTGACCGCGCTCTCGGGCTTAAGTTGGGTGCGTTCGGGATTACTATTGCTCGAAGTCCACGTCCTTGCTTTCGCGGAAGAACACGAGCGCGACCAGGGCGATTGCGGCCATCGCGCCCAGGCACCAACCAAGCGCCTGGATGCCGAAGTTCATGACCATGGCCGCGTTCTGTCCGCCGAGCAGCAGGCTGCCGAGCGGGCGGGCCAGGAAGCTCACCGCGAAGGTGACGAAGGCCAGCAGCGTGGCGAGCACCGGGTCGGACTTGGCGACATTGGTGAAGAAAATGAGTCCGAAATAGCTTGCCGCGGCGCATGGCCGCCAACCGTTCGATGACCGGTTTCGCAGTATCGGAAGTTGTTTGAGAAAAACGGCGCAGCTTGGTATATGGTGAGGTGATTTGTTTTGAGGGGGGGGGAGACTATGGCCTCGAAGAAGAATCGCTCTTCTTGGGCGAAAGAGAAAGCGCAGTTCAACGCACAGCTGGGCGGTTTCGATGCGCTCGACGACGTGTTCGCGCGGGAAGATTCGCGCCATGCTCACCTTGCGGAGGAGCGCGACAGCGCCCAGCGATATAAGGCGTGCGAATCAAAGAATCGTTACGCCACGCTGGCAGAGGCGCAGGAAAACCTTGCCTGGTGCCAGAAGCAGGGCAAACGCGGCCTGCAGATCTACGAGTGCCCCTATTGCGGCGGCTGGCATCTAACTTCCCATCCCTGGGAGGACGCCCGTTAGCGGTTTCCCTATTCCGGACAGTTAGTGCTACGTCCCCAAAGTGTCCGGATGTATGGGCAGCGACCTTCCGCGATCCTTCGGCTTTTGCCTGCTGCGCCGTTGGTTGGGTATACTGCGGCGTGGTAAGGGAAGGGGTGCGCGTGTTCAGCGATTTCGCTATCTGGTATTTGTTTCTCGCCGGCACGGCCGGAGGCGCTTTCCTGTGCGCCACGGTGATGGATGCCCGCGCGAACCCCGGCTGGGATGTGCGCCGCGTGCCGCTTTGCGCGCGATGCGGCATGTTCGGCGCCTTCGGGCTTTTGGCGCTGGCGGCGCTTATGCTGTTCTGCGATCTGGGGAACCCCTTCGATATATGGTACCTGTTCGAGAACCCGCTGCGCTCCATCGTGTCGATGGGCGCATGGCTGATCATGCTGGGCTTGGCGCTCTCGTTGGCGGCATCGGCAATGATCGCCGCAAAGGTGGACGTGCCGTATCTGTTCCGCTTCCTGGAAATCGCCGGTGCTGTGGCGGCCGTCGGCGTGATGGGCTATACCGGCGTGCTGCTGTCGTCGATGGCGGCCGTCGAGTTTTGGAACACCTGGCTTCTGGTCGCGCTGTTCGTCGTGTCCGCCGTAAGCTGCGGCTGCGCTTTTATCTCGCTCTCTGCTTTCATCCTCTCGGGATCAGCGCAAAGGTTCCCGGCGCTGAAGGGCGCTGCCCGCCTGTTGCGCGCGGCGGAGCTTGTCGAGCTGGTCGCGTTCCTTGCGTCGCGGTGGTTGGCGGGCGGCGCGGCGCAGCGGTCTTGCGAACTGCTGTTTTCGGGACAGCTTGCAGGGATCTTCTGGGGCGGGCTCGTGCTGTGCGGCTTCGTCATCCCAGTCTTCGCGGACTCGATCGCGCGCGTGGCCCCCGTGCCGGTCTTGCGGCAGATAAGCGCCGCTTCGACGTTGGCCGGCGGGCTGTGCCTGCGATATTGCGTGGTGCTCGCGGCTTCGCACACCCCGATTTCGCTGATTGTGACATAATGATAGTTCATTAGGTAAACTATGCGCTGGCGCAAGGCGCTTCGGGTCCGCGCGAAAGCAGGAAACCGGGCATGTGACGGCTCTAAGCGCCTTAAGCGAAACGCATCGATACGGAACGGGGCGGGCCATGACGGCGATCTCCAACACAAGGCAAACCGGCGAATCCGTGCTGGTCGCCGATAAGGATCTCATCACCATCGACGAGGAGAGCGGCATTCCCATTTGGATGCAGCTGCGCAACAGGCTGGTGTACTTGGTGGTGTCGGGCACGTTCCCTCCCGGCATGAAGCTGCCGACGGTGCGCGACCTGTCCTCGTCGCTGAAGGTGAACTACAACACGGTCAGCAAGGTGTATCGCGATATCGAGAAGGACGGCTACGTCATCACGCGCCGCGGCAAGGGCACGTTCGTGGCCGAGATCAACTCGAGCGGCTACGAGGCGCAAGACGCGAAAGCCGCGGTGGATATGCTGATCGACAAATTCCTGGAGCAATGCAAGGAGCTGGGGCTGTCCGAGGCGGATGCCGCCGCGGCGGTGGCGAAGCGGGCAGGGGGGATGTTCGTATGAGAAGGTTCGGACCGCAGCGCGGGCATCGCGGAAGCGAGCAGGCGGACGTCGCGTTCGCCACTGTGTCGCACGAGTCCCCCGACAACATCATCACCGAAAAGGACGCAAGCCGCGTAGGCGTGTACAGCTTCGCCCTGCTTATGTTCGCGGTGGGCTTTGCCGCCGTTTTCGCCCTCTCGTCGCCGTGGCTGAGCGTGTTCACCGTACTCGGTTCGGCGGCGGCGGGGCTTCTGCTCGCGTCGACGCTGCGCGTGGCGGCGCAATGGGAGCACGTGGCGCTGCTGCGCTTCGGCAGGTTCCGCAAGATCGCGGGCCCGGGCGTGTATGTGGTTGTGCCGTTCGTGGACTCCGTGGCGATGCACATCGACCGCCGAACCATCACCACGGCGTTCTACGCCGAGCAGGCGCTGACGTCCGACCTGGTTAGCGTGGACGTTGACGCCATCTTGTTCTGGATGGTCTACGACTCCGAGAAGGCGTGCCTCGAGGTGGCGAACTTCCCGCAGGCCGTGCGCCGCGCGGCGCAGACGGCGGTGCGCGACGCCATCGGCCAGGTAACGCTCGCCGAGCTTTCCGTCCGCCGTCGCCAGCTCGATCATGAGCTGCAGGAGTTTATGGCCGAAAAGTGCGAGGAGTGGGGCATCAGCGTCATCTCCGTGGAGATCCGCAACATTAAGATCCCGAAGGAGCTGCAGGACTCGTTGGCGCGAGAGGCCCAGGCCGAGCGCGAGCGCGACGCCCGCGTGCTGCTGGCAGACGTCGAGCGCGAAATCTCGGAGATGTACGTGGAGGCGGCACGCGTGTACAACGAGGAGCCGGGCGCCATGCAGCTGCGCGCCATGAACCTTTCCTACGAAAGCGCCCGCGACGGCAAGGGCGTCCTCCTTGCGCCCAGCAGCTTGGCCGACGGCTTCGTCGACCTGGGCAAGGATATGGCGAAGTAGCCGGAAATGCTTCGGGCTTGCACTGCTGCAGCTGCCGATTCGATGGACTCAAAAGGCAAACAAGTCGGGAAATCACCTGCTGCAGCAGGTAACAAGCAAACGTTTCCGCAGGTAGAAAATATTCTTTGCAAAACATAACCATTGAACTATTGAACTAGTTCAACATAAGAGTAATATACGGCTCGAGAGGTTGGCCATCCATGGTATGCACGAATGGGGGAGCTTGATCTCGGGCCGTTTCTTTCGCGCGGTTGCAAACGGGCGGAGGCGCGCGGTACGGGGTCGATGCTTTCGGAGAGATAACCGAGGAGGAGAGATGACGGGAACGCAAAGCGCAAGCCGCGGTTTGACCCGTAGGGATTTTCTCAAGGTCGGCGTTGCGGGAGCGACGGGCTTGGCTGCCGCCGGTTCCATGACCGGCTGCGGCGCCTGGCTGGGCGCCGCCACGCAGCAGGCTGCCGATGAGAAGACCGTATACACGCTGCACCAGTTCATGTGCACGGGGCGTTGCTCGCTCAAATGCACGGTGCGTGACGGCCGCTTGGCCATGATCCAGCCCAACGACACGGTCGATCCGTACTACCGCCACGTATGCGTGAAGGGCATTTCCGAGATCCAGCACGTTTACAGCGATGAGCGCCTGCAGTCGCCCATGCGCCGCGTCGGCGCACGCGGCGAGGGTTCGTTCGAGGTGATCAGCTGGGACGAGGCCATCAAGACGGTGGGCGACGAGCTGAGGAAGGCCTGGGACAAGTACGGCAAGCAGTCCGTGTACATGTCCGCTTCCAATGAGCCGCGCTTTGGTTTCCTGCCTGCGCTTCTGGGCTGCGCCACCGGCGTCGAGCCCGGCATCGACCGCGGCACGGGCAACGGCTCCGCGCCGGCCATCGGCGGCGACGTGTTCGGCGGCGGCACGAACGAGACGCGCGACTGGGTGAACACCAAGACGCTCGTGATCTCCGGCACCAACCTGCTGGAAAGCTCCATGATGCAATCCAACACGTTCCTGGACGCGAAGAAGGCCGGCTGCGAGATCATCGTGCTCGACCCGCACTTCTCCACCACGGCCGGCAAGGCCAGCAAGTGGATCCCCGTGATCCCGGGCACCGACGCGGCGTTCTACCTGGGCATGGTCAGCTACATCCTGGACAACAAGCTGTATAACGAAGCTTACATGCGCGAGCATACGTCGTTCCCGTTCCTCATGGACGAGGCCACGGGCAAGCTGCTGCGCACGGGCGCGGCTTGGGGAACCGACGAGGAGACCGGCGAGCCGGTCGATCCCGGCGATTTCATGGTGTGGGACGCTGCCAAGGGCGCGGCGGTCCCGTACGCCGAGGCCGTTGCCACCGCTGCGCTCGAGGGCTCGTTCGACGTTGACGGCAAGAAGGCCATCACCGTGCTCGAAAGCCTCAAGCGCAACCAGCGTCCGTACACGTGCGAGTGGGCCGAGGGCGTTTGCGGCGCAAGCGCCGAGACGATCGCCGAGGTGGCGCGCAAGTACGCCACGAGCGGCCCGGCGTACCTGGCGTTCGGCCAGGGCGGCTCCGACAAGTACTCCAATCCCGACATCATCGGCCATGCCGGCATGGTGCTGGTGTCGCTCACGGGCAATATCGGCAAGCCCGGCTGCGGCATCGGCCACGGCATCGGCGGCGGCGGTTACAGCGTCGCGCTGGGCGAATGGGAGCTTCCCGAGCAGTTCAAGCCCGCTAAGCTGGACGTCCGCTCCGACCGCTTCCCCGATCGCGATGGCGGCGTGCATGTGATCATCTCGTTGGGCAACACGTTCCAGCAGTACTGGGCGAACATGAACAAGACGCGCGGATGGATCGACTCGCTGGACTTCATCGTCCACATCGGCATGTACTACGAGGACACGGTGAAGTACGCCGACATCGTGCTGCCGGTGTGCAGCAAGTTCGAGGACACCGTCGAGCACTCGATCGTGCGCAGCGACTACAACCATGTGAACCTGCAGACGAAGTGCATCGACCCGCTGTTCGAGAGCAAGCCCGACTTCGACGTTATGCGCCTTATCGCCGAGGAGATGGGCGTGGGCGAGTATCTGCCCAAGACCGCGGAGGAACTGGTGCGCTACCAGATCGAGCACTCCGAGGACCTAGCCGAGCAGGGCATCACGCTGGCCGAGCTGGAGAAGAACCACGGCAGCATGAAGATGGCCGACGTCGACGAGCCGCGCCGCGCCTACACCGACCTCAAGTTCGAAACCCCCACCACGCGCATGGAGCCGTACTACGAGGCATGGAAGCCTTGCGAGCAGGCATGGCCGAACTGGGAGGAGAACAACGAGGCGTACGTCGGCAACCCGCTGGCGGAGAAGTACCCGCTGCAGTTCACGCAGACGCGCACCCGTTTCTCCAACCACTCGCACTTCAAGGCGGCGAAGTGGGTGCAGCAATTCGCCAAGCCCACGCTGGAGCTGAACCCGGCCGACATGGCCTCGCGCGGCATCGCCGACGGGGACCTGGTGGAGGCGTTCAACGACCGCGGCTCGTTCAAGTGCGTGGCGCGCGCGAACAACGCCGTGCGCCCCGGATCCTGCCGCACCTGGGAAGCGGGCTGGAGCAAGTACATCGAGGAGGGGAACACGCAGAACGTCACGAACGATCACGTGAACCCGCGCGATGAGTACCTGCCCACCGGCGCGCCCATCCCGTACAACGACACCCTTGTCGAAGTGAAGAAAGCGTAGGTGATATGCCATGACGAAACTTGCAATCGGTATCAACCTTGATCGCTGCATCGGCTGTCACACCTGCGCGAACGCTTGCAAGATGCAGAACAACGTGCCCGACGGCATGCTGTGGAACCGCGTGATCACCGAGGGCTGCGATGCCATCGACGGCGCCGTGGGCGAGTATCCCAACTTGACGCGCACCTATGTGCCCCTGGCGTGCCAGCACTGCGAGAACCCGGCTTGCCTGAAGGTGTGCCCGACCGGCGCCACGTACAAAGACGAGCAGGGCCGTGTGGAGATCGATTACGACCGCTGCATCGGCTGCCGCATGTGCATGGCCGCCTGCCCCTTCAACGCCCGCGTGTTCAACTGGGAAGACCCTCAGCGCGACGGCGATTTCAACTGGGGCGACGCGCGGGTGCCCGTGCGCACCCGCGGCGTGATGGAGAAGTGCACGCTGTGCAAGGAGCGCACCGATGCCGGGGAGGAGCCGATGTGCGTGGTGTGCTGCCCGACGCACGCCCGCGTGTTCGGCGATCTGGACGACCCGAACTCGGAGCTGGCGCAGCTGCGCGCCACGAAGGGCAAGAGCGTGCATATTCTGCTGGAAGAGAAGGGCACGAAGCCCCAAGTCTTCTACTTCGACGAGTAAAGGGGTGCCGTTATGAAACTTTCGGCTCAGTCTAAGATCGGCGTCGGCGTTCTGGCGGCGATCATGGTGATCGGCTTCTGCGCCTACCTGTTCCAGCTGACGCAGGGCCTGTGCGTGACGGGCATGTCCAACGGCGTGTCGTGGGGCCTGTACATCACGTGTTTCATGTTCTTCGTCGGCCTGTCCGCCGGCGGCCTGATCGTGGCAAGCTCGGCGCACGTGTTCGGCATCGAGTCGTTCAAGCGCGTGTCCATGCCCGCGGTCATCACCTCCACGGTGTGCATCCTGTGCGCAGGCGCGTTCATTCTGATCGACCTGGGCGGCATCCAGCGCATCTGGAACATGTTTATCCACTTGAACTTCACCAGCCCGCTGGCGTGGGACATGTGCGTCATCACGACGTACCTGGTCATCAACGTGCTGGACATCATCTGGCTGCGTCGCGGCGATGAGCGCAAGGTGAAGATGCTGTCGTACGTGGCGCTGCCGGTCGCCATCCTGGTGCACAGCGTGACGGCGTGGATCTTCGGCCTGGAGATCGCCAAAGAGGGCTGGTACTCGGCCATCATGGCCCCCATCTTCGTGGCATCGGCCTGCGACTCGGGCTTGGCGCTTCTGATGGTGGTCCTGGCGGCGGTGCGCAAGGCCGGCGTGTTCGATTGCGGTCGCGAGCTGTTCGCGAACCTGGCGCGCTTGCTGGCCACGTTCATCGCGGTGGATGCGTTCTTCATCGGCTGCGAGCTTCTGACCACGGCGTATCCGGGGACCGAGGGCGCATCCCATGTGCTCGGCATCATGACCTCGGGCGCGACTGCACCGTTTTTCTGGTTCGAGATCCTGGGCGGCCTGTTGCTCCCGTTCGTGCTGCTGGCGTCCGCTAAGCGCCGCGAGCGCACGGGCGTGGTGGTTGCCGCCAGCGCCCTGGTGATGTGCGGCGTGTTTTGCAAGCGTGTGTGGCTGCTGTTCACCAGCTTCGCGGTCACGAACGTGTACGGCGCGCCGGGCATTTCGTCCGGGTCGACCGCGGCGCGCGGCGCCGACGGGTTCGACATGTGGGCGCTTGCCGGGTCGTACATGCCGCAGCCGGTCGAGTTCGCCGTGGTGGCGGCGGTGGTGAGCTTCTGCATCCTGGGCATCGCGCTTCTGTCGAAGAAGCTGGTTGCGAAGGCGTAAGGCCATGTTGCGCGGCGCCCCATACCGGGGCGACGCGGACGGCGCTTCTTGATGGCGTAACGGGTCGTTTGGTTTGAAAGGACGGGAAATGCGTTCGATGACGGGCGAGGAATGGATGGTCGCATCCCAGCTGTATGCGTTTTTGGGCAATAGCCTGCTGTCTCCTATGAGCCGTACGGAATCGGTCGGCCTGGATCCGGCGTTCTGGCGCGAGCTGGGCGGCCTGCTCGATGGCGCGCTGGCCGATTCGGCCGAGTCGTTGGCGTCTTGGGCCAAGCGCGCGTCTGCCGATGCCGCCCGCTCCGAGGTGGTGCAGCGCGTGTCCGTCGAGTTCACTAAGCTGTTCGTCGGCCCTCCGAAGCCGGCGGCCGCACCTTGGGAGTCCGCCAACGGCCCCGTTGATTCGCATGTCGGCTTCGGCGAGGCGACGTTCGCCATGCGTGAGCGCTTGCGCGCCCTCGGCCTGGAGCTGTGCAACGAGAACAACCAGTACGAGGACCATGTGGGTATCGAGTTGCTGTACCTGTCCGAGCTTTGCCGCCGGGCATCGGAAGAACCCTCCGGCGCCGCCGCCTGCGATGTGGCCGCACCGGATGCGGAGGAGATCGCGTCGTTTATTCGCGAGCATCCGCTTGCCTGGGTGCCCCGTCTTCGCGAGAAGGTGGCGGCGTCGCAGCCGGAGGGCTATTTCGTTCGCTTGCTTGATTTTGCGCTGGCGTTGCTGAAGCGGCAGGCGTGATCGGTTGACCCGCGGCGGGTGTTCCCGTTCCAGGGATTCGCGGCGCGCGAAGCCAGAAACTGCCGGTTAGGCGGTGCGTCCTTCGGGGCGCACCGCCTTTTGCGTTTTAGCGGGCGGTGGTGAGGCGGGCTTGGTAGCCGCAGAGGGTTTCCGCGTAGCAGCCCGCATCGCCGAGCGCCGCCTCGAGCGTGCGCCTGGCCAGGCTGTAGTCGTTGTTGTTCTGCGACACGTGCATGGCAACCACCGTTTGCGGCAGGCGCTGGCCCGCTGCGCGCGATTCGGCTACCAGCGTGCTGAGCTCGGCGGCCGCCTGGCCGTTGGACAGGTGGCCGCTGTTCGACGCGATGCGTTGCTTGATGACGTACGGGTAGGGCCCGGCGGCCAGCATCTTCGGGTCGTGGTTGCTCTCCAGCGCCAGGATGCGCACGTCGCGCAGCGCCGCGTGCGCCTGCGCCGTGACGATGCCGGAGTCCGTCAAGTAGCCCACCGCGTCGCCATCGGCGGCGTCTTCGATACGGAAGCCGAACGACGCGGCGGCATCGTGGCTGGTGGCGAAGGGGATGATGCGCATGCCCGCTGTCTCGACGGCGCCGGGGCCGGTCGCCATCTCGCGGACGTCGAACGCCTCGGCCACCTTCGCCAGCGCGCTGCTGTTCGCCGTGCACGCGCCCGCCGCGAACACCGGCGGCACGTTGCCGATTTTCGCCAGCCCGCGCAGCACCACGCCGAGGCCCTTTACGTGGTCGCCGTGCTCGTGCGTCACGAACATAGCCTGGATGCGGCCGGGATCGAAGCCGGCCGCATCGCAGCGGTTGAGGAAGTCGCGCTTGCAGATGCCGCAGTCGATCAGCACGCCGGCGCCGGTGGCGGTGTTCTCGACCACCGCGGCGTTCCCCGAGCTTCCGCTGGCCAATACGTGCAATGCGAGCATGTCGATCCTCCGTGATCCGCTATCCAATCAAAACGTTCCCCATACTAGCAGCATTCTGCGGGGCACGTTGGCATCACCTGTAAAGGGCAGGCAATCCCCTTGCGTGCCCGCTTGAAAACGCGGGAGGGAAGGCCGGCTCTGCGTGAACAGGGGGACGGAGGTGCGTTCAAGGTCGATCCTCGCGCTTTCGGCAACGTATCGCGAACACACCTCCGTCCCCTGTTCGCGTTCGCGCCCGCATGCGCAAACAAGCCCCGCCCGGATAACCGGACGGGGCTTGAAAACCAGGTCAAACGATAAAGCGCCAGCGCGGCGCTGCGGCGTTATTCTGCCTTCGCGTCCTTGCCGGCGGTGCGGGCCAGGATGTTGGCGTAGATGGCGCCGGAGATGTTGTGCCACACGCTGAACACGGCGCCGGGCACGGCGGCTAGCGGCATGGTTGCGAAGTGCATGGTGGCAAGCGAGGTGGCAAGGCCGGAGTTCTGCATGCCGACTTCGATGGACAGCGTGCGCATCTGCGCCTTCGACAGGCCGAGCGTGCGGCCCACGAAATAGCCCAGCGCGTAACCGCAGACGTTGTGCAGCATGACCACCACGATGATCAGCGCGCCGACGGTCGCCAGCTTGGCGGCGTTGGCGGACACCACGGCCATGATGATCAGCGAGATGGCGATGACGGAGACGAGCGGCAGCACCTTGGAGCAGGCCTGGGCAACCTTGGACGCCACGGCGTTGATGACGAAGCCCAGCGCGATGGGCACGAGCACCACCTGCACGATGGACAGCAGCATGCTGACATAGCTGACGTCGACGCTCTGGCCGGCAAGCAGCAGCACGAGCGCCGGGGTGACGACCGGGGCCATGATGGTGGTGCACGCGGTCATGCCGACGGACAGCGCCACGTCGCCCTTGGACAGGTACGTCATGACGTTGGAGGAGGTGCCGCCGGGGCAGCAGCCGACAAGCATGACGCCCACGGCAAGCTCGGTAGGCAGCTGGAAGACAAGGCACAGCACCCAGGCGATCAGCGGCATGATGATGAACTGGGACAGGATGCCGGTGATCACGGCCTTCGGCTTGGTGAACACCACCTTGAAGTCGCCGAGCTTGAGCGTCATGCCCATGCCGAACATGACGATGCCGAGCAGCGGGTTGACCCAGCTGGTGGGCAGCGCCGCATGCACGGGCGCGGGCGCGACGAAGGCGATGATGGCGACCGCAAGCGCGATGATGGCCATCCATTTGCCGGCGAAGTCGCTGATCTTCTCAAGGACCTTCATGATGAAACCTTTCTAACGTGCGCGCGTTGCTGGGGAAGGGGACGCTGCGCCGACGAAGCCCGCATATGCGGCGTTTGACCGGTGAACAGGGGACGGAGGTGTGTTCACGATGCCTTGTCGAAAACGCGAGGATCGACCGTGAACACACCTCTGTCCCCTGTTCACGAGGAGCTCGGTCTGCGGCATGTCCGCTGCCCCAGAAACGCAAATGAGCCCCGCCCGGGTATCCGGGCGGGGCTCGAAAAACTAGGACAAACGCGAGTATAGCCATTCGTCGGCAAAATGTTACCGACAACCGAATAATTCCCTACTTGTTGAATAGGGAATGGGACCGGCGAGAACGAAACGCCCGGCGAACAGGGGACGGAGGTGCGTTCACGACGCTTTGCCCAAAACGCGAGGAATAACCCTGAACACACCTCCGTCCCCTGTTCGTCCACGTCCCGTAGCTCCGTTCCCCGCAAAACCAAAAAAGCCGGGAGGGGCTAACCCCTCCCGGCTTTGCGATGGCGGTTTCGCGCTCCTATTCGCCGATGATCTCGGACAGGGTGCGCCAGCCCAGCTCGGCGCACTTCACGCGCGCGGGCATGTGGCTGATGCTTTCCAGCTGGGCCGCCTCGTCGAGGTCTTCCTTCTCCTCGTCGGTGAGCGTCTCGCCCTTGACCATCTTCATGAACAGGCCGCACAGACGGCGCGCCTCCTCGACGGTCTCGCCGGTGACCAGGTCGGCCATCATGTCGGCGGATGCCTGCGAGACGGCGCAGCCGTGGCCGGTGAACGCGGCCTCCTCGATGACGCCGTTCTCGATGCGCAGCTTCAGCACCATCTCGTCGCCGCAGCTGGGGTTCACGCCCTCGTGCTCGTCGGTGGCGCCCTCCATGTCGTACTTGTAGTCGGGATGCGCGTTGTGCTCCATGAGCGCGGCGGTGTAGATGTTAGCCATTGAAGGTCCTCCAAACGTTGCCGAGGCCCTCGATCAAGGCGTCGACGTCCTTCTTGTCGTTGTAGAACGCCAGGCTGGCGCGGCAGCAGGCAAGGTTCTCCACGCCCAGCCAGGTGAGCAGCGGCTGCGCGCAATGGTGCCCGGCGCGGATGGCAACCTGGTCCATGTCCAAGATGCTGGCCACGTCGTGCGGGTGGATGCCGTCGACGTTGAAGCTGATGACGCCGTGGTGCATGTCGGGGTCGGGGCTGCCGATGATGGTGACGAAGGGCAGCTTCGCCATTTCGTCCATGCAGTAGCGCACGAGCGCCTGCTCGCGCGCGGCGATGACGTCGAGGCCCACCGACTCCACGTAGGCGATGGCCGCCGCGGTGGCGTAGATGCCGGCGGCGTCCTGCGTGCCGGCCTCGAACTTCTCGGGCACGGGCGCCCAGGTGGCGTCCTGCTCGGTGACCGAGTCGATCATCTCGCCGCCCGTGAGGAACGGCGGCATGGCGTTGAGCAGCTCGTCGCGGCCCCACAGCACGCCCATGCCGAACGGGCCGAACAGCTTGTGCGCGGAGAAGGCGAAGAAGTCGGCGCCGATGGCCTGCACGTCCACATGGATGTGCGGCGTGGACTGCGCGCCGTCGACCACCAGGTAGCCGCCCTGCTCGTGCACGCGGCGGCCCAGCTCCTCGACGGGGTTCTGCACGCCAAGGACGTTGGACACGTGCACCACGGACAGGATCTTGGTCTTCGGGCCGATCTTCGCGTCCATCTCCTCGGGCGTGATGACGCCGTTCTCGTCAGGGTAAAGGTAGACGAGCTTCGCGCCGGCCGCGCGGCAGGCCTGCTGCCACGGGATGAGGTTGGAGTGGTGCTCCATGATGGTGATGCACACCTCGTCGCCGGGCTTAAGCACGGTGGGGGCGAAGGCCTTCGCCACGATGTTGAGCGACTCGGAGGCGTTGCGCGTGAGCACGATGTCGTGCGCGTCGGGCGCGCCGATGAACTTCGCCACGCGCTGGCGGGCGATCTCGATGGCCTCGGTGGCCTCGACCGACAGGCGGTACAGGCCGCGCAGGGCGTTGGCGTTCATCTCCTCGTAGAAGCGGCGCTGCGCGTCAAGCACGGCGGCGGGGCGCTGCGCGGTGGCGGCGCTGTCCAAAAACACCAGGTCGGGATGGTTGGCAAGCAGCGGGAAGTCGCGCTTGTAGGGGTTCTCGGCGATGTTGGCGGCGCACACGATGTCGCCGGCCGTGGCCGAGGCCTGGGCGGCGTGCGCCGCGTCGGCCACGGCGCACGCCGTGCGATCGAGCTCTGCGTTGTTTGCGGAAGCTGACATAAGCTAGCCTTCCACCTCCTGATAGGGAATGCCCAGGCGGCCGGCCAGGCGGCCGACGCCCGCGCGAACGGTTTCGTCTTCGATGGTAAGCGCCGTTTCCTCCAGGGTGGCCGTGGCGAACAGGCCCTCGGCGGCTTCCTGGGAAAGGCCGCGGCACTTCAGGTAGAACAGCTGGTCGGCGGCAACGTGGCCGATGGTGGCGCCATGGTTGCCGGCCACGTCGTCCTCGTCGCACAGGATGACGGGGATGGTCTTGTTGTCCACGCGCTCGTCTACCAGAAGCACGGTCTCGCGCTCGGTGCCCTCGGCGCCCTTGCAGCCGCGCACCAGGTCGATAGTGCCGCGCAGGACCTTCTTCGACTCGCCCATGAGCGCGCCGTTGGCGTCGATGTTGCAGCGGGTCTTCTTGCCGCGATGGCGCACGACGTAGTTGAAGTCGCGCACGTCCTGGCCGGCGGCCAGGTAGCGGGTGTCCACGTCCACGCGCGACAGGTCGCCGCGCAGGTCGGTGGCCAGGCCCGTGTAGGACTTGCCGGCGCCCAGCATGCGGTGGCGAACGGTGACGAACGCGCCCTCGTCGCAGACGATGCCGGTGTCGTCGAGCGCCATCCACGTTTCGTCGAGCGTATGCACGGACGTGACGTTGACGTGGGCGTTCTCGCCGGCGAACACGCGCAGCACCACGCCCACCACGCCGCTGCCGGCGGCGGGGGAGTCAAGCGACACGGTCAGGTCGAACGCAGCGCCCGCGGGGGCCACCACGTCGATGGCGGCCACGTTGGCGGCACCGTCGACGCCGGCGATGCGCACGGTGGCCTGGCCGCGCTTGCCGGCGGCCGGCGCGAACACGGTTGCGGCGGCCTTGCCGGCGGCCTGGGACAGCCACTCGGTGGCCTGCTCGCCCATGCCGCACTCGAACGCCTCGGCCACGTTGTTCGCCATCTCCTGGCGCACGGCCTTGTGCTCGTAGGTGGAAAGCGCGGGGATGTCCAGGTCGGCGGGGTCCACGTCGGGGTCGACCGCCTTCAGGATGGCGCGCGTATCGGCGGGGCCGGCGGCGCGAGCCGCCTCGACGCGCTCCTGCCGCGCGGCCACGGCCGCGTCGAAGGCGCCCGCTTCGCCGATGAGCTCGGCGGCGGCCTCCACTTCCGCCTGGGCTGCGAAGGACAGGCCCTCGGGCAGCTCCACGGCGGTCTCGTTCATATCAAGGCGATGCCAGGTAGGCGCGGGCATCGCGTTCACGTTGCTCAAAACGTCGGCGCCCATTATCCGATCGCCCCTTCCATTTCCAGCTTGATGAGGTTGTTCATTTCCACGGCGTACTCGAGCGGCAGCTCCTTGGAAACGGGGTCGGCGAAGCCGTTCACGATCATCGTGCGGGCCTCTTCCTCCGAAATACCGCGGCTCATCAGGTAGAACACCTTGTCGTCGCCAATGCGGCCGATGGTGGCCTCATGTCCGATATCGACGTGCTTGCAGCGGATGTCCATGGCCGGGATGGTGTCGGAGCGGCTGTGATCGTCGAGCATCAGGCTCTGGCACGACACGCTGCACGCGGAGTTCTCGGCCTTCGGCGTGGCCACCACGCTGCTGCGGAACGTGGACACGCCGCCGCCCTTGGAGATGGACTTCGTCTCGATGGACGCCGAGGTCTCCGGTGCGGCGAGCACCACTTTGCAGCCGGTGTCGAGGTTCTGGCCCGTGCCGGCGAACGTGATGCCCGTGAACGTGCACGTGGACTTGCGGCCGGCCAGGATGGACATGGGGTACAGGTAGCCCACATGGCTGCCGAAGCTGCCGGACACCCATTCGATCGAGCCGCCTTCGTCGCACGTGGAGCGCTTGGTGTTGAGGTTGTACATGTTCTTCGACCAGTTCTCGATGGTCGAGTAGCGCAGGTGCGCGTTCTTGCCGACGAACAGCTCCACGGCGCCCGCGTGCAGGTTCGCCACGTTGTACTTCGGCGCGCTGCAGCCCTCGATGAAGTGCAGGTCGGCGCCGTCTTCCACGATGATGAGCGTGTGCTCGAACTGGCCCGCGCCCTTCGCGTTCAGGCGGAAGTAGCTTTGCAGCGGGAAGTCGAGCTTGGTGTCCTTCGGCACGTACACGAAGCTGCCGCCGGACCACACCGCGCCGTGCAGGGCGGCGAATTTGTGGTCGGTGGGCGGGATGAGCGTCATGAACTTCTCGCGGATGAGCGGCTCCCACTGCGGGTCGTGCAGCGCCTCCTCGATGCCGGAGTACACGATGCCCATGCGGGAGGCGGTGTCCTGCATGTTGTGGTAGACCAGCTCGGAGTCGTACTGCGCGCCGACGCCGGCCAGGTAGCTGCGCTCGGCCTCGGGGATGCCCAGGCGGTCGAAGGTGTTCTTCACGTCGTCGGGCAGGCTGTCCCAGTCCGACTTCTGGTCGGTGTTGGGCTTGACGTAGGTGACGATGTTGTCCATGTCAAGGCCGGCGATGGAGGGGCCCCAGTCCGACGTGGGCATGCTCTGATAGATTTCCAGCGACTTCAGGCGATGCTGGAGCATCCACCCCGGCTCGTCTTTCTTCTCCGAGATCTCGCGGACGATCTCGGGCGTCAGGCCCGCCTCGAGCTTCTCGGTGCTATCGCCGTATGAAAAGTCGTAGAGGCTGCGGTCGATGTCCGCTACCTCGGTGCGTTGCTTAGCCATGGCTGCCCCTTATTCGGCGGCTGCGGCCGCGGCCTGCTCGAACTGCTCGAAGCCGTTCTCGTCGATGTCGGCGATCATGGACGCGTCGCCCTCGGCCGTCATGCGGCCCTTGACCAGGACGTGCACGCGGTTGACGTCGACGTGCTCCAGGATGCGGGTGTTGTGCGTGATGATGACGAGCGTGCCGTTGCAGCGCTTGCGATAGACCTCCATGCCGCGCGAGACGACGGACAGCGCGTCCACGTCCAGGCCGGAGTCGGTCTCGTCCAGGAAGGCCAGCTTCGGCTCGAGCAGCAGCAGCTGCAGCATCTCGAGCTTCTTCTTCTCGCCGCCGGAAAAGCCCACGCCCAGCTCGCGGTCCAGGTAGGCCGGGTCCATGTTCAGCTCCTCGGCCAGCTCCTTGACGTGCTTGCGGAACTGCTTGCCCTTCATATCGCCCACCCCCGGGCGGCCTGCGGAAATGGCGCGCAGGAAGCTGCTGACGGGCACGCCGGGGATCTCCACCGGCGCCTGGAAGCTCAGGAAAAGACCCGCGTGCGAGCGTTTATCGGTGGACAGATCTGTGATATCCTGTCCGTTGAACGTGATTTTGCCGCCGGTCACCGTGTATTCGGGATCGCCCATGACCACGTGGCCCAGCGTCGATTTGCCGGCGCCGTTCGGGCCCATCAGCACGTGGGTCTCTCCAGCGCCCACGGTCAGGTCGACGTCGTGAAGAATGACCTTCTCATCCACGGCGGCCGAAAGGCCTGCCACGTTGAGGAGGATGTTCTCGTCTGCCATCTTCTTCCCCTTCTCATTTCTTATAAATAAGGCTTTGCTTATTCATATACGTTTGATAGGATTAAGATATCGTGACACGCGGATTTGTCAAGCGAAATGCTTGCCGCAGAGGATCAATCCGCGGAATGAGCGCGAACGCGCATGCTTTACGTCTAGTGTAACCTATATGTTCCAAGGGCGACACCGGGCGATGCGAGCGACCGACGGATGACCGGGGGTCGTTATGCTGGCGAGCGCGTGATGCTTGCGCGGCGGCGTTGGGAAGCCTGTTCGCGATGCCCGAGGTTTGCGGCAGCGCGGAGCTTAAGCTCGCCCGCCGGCGTTTCGCGTCGGGTGCGGGTTCGCCGGGAGGGCG
>ERZ1034969.20-NODE-20-length-119747-cov-24.566847_pt1 | contig 119747 bp, 86 predicted proteins | sample MGYA00520624_ERZ1034969 | MGnify/ENA primary metagenome ERZ1034969 (study PRJEB33766, sample SAMN09781776) | gut metagenome | biome: gut microbiome | host: Homo sapiens | place: Madagascar | study: EMG produced TPA metagenomics assembly of the PRJNA485056 data...
CTATAACCCTTTTAGTCGTACAACTATAACCCTTTTAGTCGTACAACTATAACCCTTTTAGTCGTACAACTATAACCCCTTTAGTCGTACGACTATACACTCTATAGTTGTACAATCGTAGCTTTATAGTCGTACAAAATGCGATAAAGCTTCCTAAGGACTGCTCGAATAGATGCCTCTACTTAAAATTTATGGCACATGTGCCACTTTTTTTAAGTGCAAAGATATGCGAAAGTAGAGTTCTAACCAAAAATTTTTAGATTTATTATACTAAAAAGGTGTGCCTACCAGCCGCTCTATCCTTAGACTATAGAGCGTTCTTGCTATTGGACAGGTAACAAACCTGCCCTCATAGGTCTTACCTACACGTCATCTGCCGTATATGGCAATAAACTCCGATTTACGACTAGAGATGTAATTCTCCAGCTTGGAAATCTCTTGTTCTCTTCCGATGATGTTCTCTTCGTTCGACAAAGAGGCTTTGAGAGTAGTTAAGCTGATGCCTCGCTTTGTTCCAGATGGGGAAGGCAAGGTGGTTGCCGGCTCCGTAGAAATTCCCGTCATGTTTCGATTGAAATAATATCTAATAAGGTGTATCCTCCTTGCCCATACATCGGGCAAGCGAGGATACACCTTATTATATATATGCGATATACTCTTTCTAGAATGTCTTGGAATACCCACTTTCTGTTAATGCCGTGTCGGAAACAGTAAACGAAGAGGTGCTGCTATTATTGAAGAAATTACCCTCGTAACGGGTTAACTTACCCTTTACCAGATGCACATTGTCAAAATTGCACTCCTTGATGACCTTGCCATTCTTGTCCTTTGCCTGAGACTTTACATGAAGATTCTCTACATCATCAGCCTTCAAAAGCGTATAGACCGTGAAGAATAAATGCTTGTACTGGTACTTCTTGGCATCAAATACTCTTTCGTAATGGATAGGAGCCTCAGTCTTGCATGTGCCGGTAGCAGGATTGAATACCACACCGCAACCTCCGGAAATCTCTATGGATTCGCCGGCTACATTTAATGGAGTTTCAATAGAGCTCCTGAGAACGAAGGCACTCACGCCCCGTGACAATGTGGCATCAAAATTCTGGTTGCTTACTTGAGGACTGACCGTAATATCCTTATAGGCATACACCATATCGGTGACCTGATCATTCGGAAATCTGACTTCGGTAGCCGACTTGATGGTAATACGATTATCCAAAGGCATAGGGGTTACTGCGGCTACAGCCACCATGTGGTAAGTGCCTTCAGGAACATCGAAGGTTACCTTGCCGAAATCATCGCCCAGACTGTCCTGTCTTACGACATAGCCTGAATCATTCTCGGAATCAATAGGTATCAATGCTACCTCCAGTTCTGAAAACCTGTGGCAGGCTGCCAAGGTCGTTTTGTTATCAGCACGGGTGGAATGCATACGTGCCGATGAGACATCTGAGGCAGAAGAGATATCTTCTATCGTTTTCTCGAAGAAGCTGATGCTTACCTCATGGTTAGTTACCTGTGATGATTCATTCATCACGTTTTCCTTGGAACAACTACATAAAAGTAGTATAGCGGAGACCAGCATCAGGCCTATGCTTTTACTGTTGTTCATCTGCTTCTTTTCGTTTGAGTCAGACGCCGGAACCCCCGGTATTATTGGCTAGTACGCATTTGAATGATACAAGCAAATGGCTTTTGTACTAACGTTGCACAAATATAGTGAAAATATGAATCCGTTGTACTTTTACTGACTTATTTCTTTGTTTTCTTAACAATTTATAACGAAAGAGGGCGATACACCACAGAGAATGCATCGCCCTTAGAAAGATTAAGTATGAATATCTAAACTGTAGAATCCATTTGGCATTGTGGCTTTCAATTACTTATCTACTGTAGAAGATACATTGTTCTTCTCGTAATAAGCCTTATATTCATTGCCACCATACTTGAGTCCGAGGTCTTCGCCTGCTATTCCATCGCAGAAACCCTTGTAAGCCCACTTGCGCTTGTAGTCCTTGTCGAAGAGGTTAGGCACCTGACCCTTGAGCCAGTATTCGTGCTCAGCCTCGTTATCAGACAAGCTCCAGATGGTAATACCGCTCTGCTGAGCTGCTGGTACGTTAGCCTTATAGCTCTCCATAATCATGCGGTAGGCATCGCTCTGTGCCTTGTACTGATTAGATGAAGGAGAAGCTGTGCCGAGAGAAAGATCGAGCTCTGTAACACGAACCAGCTTGCCAGTAGCAGCCATGGTCTGGAACATAGCATCTACCTTCTCCTTGAGAGCTGCAATATTGGCTGCATTCTTCTCTGCATCATCGCTGCAGGAAAGAGATACGTGCATCTGGGTTCCGATACCGTCTACGATAGGAGTACCATTCTTCTCGTCAATATCCTTAACGAACTTGATAAGAGCATCGAGCTTGTTAGGAGAGGTCTCCAGGTTGTAGTCGTTCACGAAGAGCTTGGTCTCTGCTGGCAGATACTTTCGTGCCAACTGGAATGCCTTTACTGGGTAGTCCTTTACATAGTAGCCCCAGTACCAGTGGTTGCTTCCCCAGTTAAGAGTCAAACCGTCTGCCTCTGTCTCTACAGGAGCTGCATCGTACATGGTCTGCTCATCTTCTGTCCATGTTCCACCGAAGATGCCTTCGTCGATTCCGCGATATTTGTTGCTGCCGTCAGCGATAGGCTCGTTGATGACATCGTAGCCGTAAGGCACAACATTCTTTTCTGCCAAGTGTTTAGCTACACCGCTAACCCATGCTTCCATAGCACCTTCGAGAGCTGCCTGTTTCTCTGCAGCGCTCTTCAATACATAGTACTTGCGGCTGGCACGGGTAACCTTTCTTGCCTTACCGTTGGAAGCCTGAATATACTGGATGCCTCTGGCTGCAGCATTCTGATCTTTGGCAAGACCGAACTTGATATTATCAATGTAATAGGTTCCGCCTACCTTGCCAAAGTTGAGGATGATGCGGTTGGCATCATCGTAAGCAGGGGTAAAGGTGAATTCGCATTTCACCCAATCGGTACCTACACTGAAGGTATTGTAACCACCTTGAGAACTGTATGTGGTTCCATTCTGATACTGGAACTGCAATTCACCTGCAGGAGAAGTAGACTTGGCATAGAACTGGATGATGTACTTCTTGCCTTCCTGCAGCGCATCGTCGAAGGTATAGGCACACTGAGCTTCCCAGGCATTGCCATCACCCTTGTTCTTCAAGGCGAGACCCTTGCTGTTGTTGTAACCAGCGCCTTCTTCTACTTCGGCACTTTCCTTGTTGCTACCCCAGGAACCCCAATTGCCTGTGGTTCCACCTTCAAAGTCAGATGCATCGCCTGCCATCACATTCTCCATAGGGTCATCCTGCTTCAAACCAAACTGGATGTCATCGATGGTATAGGTAGCTCCAACCTTACCGAAGTTGAGGATGATGCGGTTCACATCGTCATATTTGTCGATGGTAAATTCATACTGGAAGGTTTGCCAATCGGTACCAACAGTGAAGGAATTATATCCACCCTGAGAACTGTATGTACTGCCATTCTGATATTGGAACTGCAATTCTCCGGCAGGAGAAGTAGACTTTGCCTTGAACTTGATGACGTAGGTCTTGTTCATCTCCAAATAGTCATTGAAGGTATAGGCGCACTGAGCTTCCCAGGCATTGCCGTCACCCTTGTTTTTCAGAACGAGGGCTGCTGACCCATCCTGTCCGGCTCCTGATACAACTTCAGCACTTTCCTTGTTGTTGCCCCATGAGCCCCAACCGCCAGTGCTTCCACCATTGAAGTCGGATGCATCGCCAGAGAGAACATTGGCAATATCACCATCACTTTCTACTACGAGGGTAGGGGCGATGAGTGATTTCAGATAGCTCTGGTTCTGCTGGGTGTGCCAGAAGAAGTTATGACCGTAGAGCTTCATGTTGCCATCCAATGCTTCGATGAGCTTGTCCACAGTTGCGAAGTTCAGGGAACCGCTGTTGCCCATGATGGCATCGTTCTTCATGGCATTGCCAGGAGTAAAAATCTGATAGTTGGCATTGGCAAGGCTGCCTTCTCCATTGGCATTGTTGATATACAAGTCTGCACCCATGCCGATACCAATCAGCATGTTTGGAGTATTCTGCTGGGCATAGTCCTTGATGTTGTCGTAGTTGGCGATGACTTCCTTCACGGCAAGAGGAATCTCTGATGAGGTTACGTCAGCGTGGTCGGCTGGCTTGCCCCATTCCATGAGCTGGTCGTCGCAACCAGTGAGTAGCATCGCTGATGCTAATACTGGTATGAATATCTTATTGATTTTCATCATGATTTTCATTTAAGGGTTATTATTCAGTTGCGCTTTCGCCATCATTGAAGTCCTTTACGGTAATAGACTTGGTGCTGACAACGCGGAGGTTGTCTACATAAATCTTCTGGTTGAAGGTACTTGCCTTGTACTTGATGGCATCAGAGAATTCCAGGTCGCTGTTGACGAGGAATAATACCAGGTTCTTGTATGAACCGCTGTTGCGGTCTTCTACAATCTTCTGGAAGGTTACATCAGCTGCTTTCTCCGGATCGTAGTTACCGAATGCTGTCATCGGAATGGTGATGGTCTGCCAGCGTTCACCGGTGGTGAATGGGGCATGAGAGCCATCCTTTTCATTCAACCATGGAATCCATACGGTAGCTGTGTTGGTATATTCATCGCTATACTTTGTAGCAGCAGAACCCCAACCATAGTTTGCCAGATTGTTCTGGAGAGAAATTTCGAGCTGACCCGTCAGATCCCAAGGTTCAGGACAGTAGATGTCGAACTGGATAGCTACTTCTGATGCCTTGGTCTCGGCAGGAATCGTGCCATACATGCGGCTCCAGTCGTCATTGGCATTGTCATTACCTGCTGTAGCCCAGTATTTGGCATTGCCACCTGCATCCAAACCGCCTGCATCGAGTACTGATAGTGGTGCGAGCAATGCAACCTTGCCACGACCGGTGTTGAGAGGATCGTCTACGAGATCGTCTGTACCGTAAGTTGCGCTCCATGAACCCAGTTCGCCCTTTCCGTCGAAATCGGTTATGAAGTTGCCGAAGTCGTTGAAATAAGTAGGTGTCTTGGCTGTACCGTTAGCGCCTTCGCTGGTGATAGAACCCGATTTGGTGAGGTCAGCTGTGCTTGGAATAGTGAAGCTGTACCACTTGCCGTCTTCATCATTACGGATGCCACTTGTTATTTCTGTACCATCAGGTAATGTAACCTTGGTGGTTTCCTGCAGGTTGGCACCATATACGGTTACCGTTTCACCAGCCTTAGGCAGGGTGTTGTCTACGCTGGTAATGCTAGGAGCTGCCGCACGGATGGTAAACTCGTAAGTCAGCTTGTTGTCATCATTCTTATAGAATACGATGGTATTGCGTACGCTGACGTCAGCTTTCTCTACGGGTGTAGCTGCATTGAGCGTTACCCATACGTTGTTGTCGGTCATCAGAGCATTGTTGAAGTAGGTCTCGTATCCATTTACGTAGATTCTCTTCAACCCGCTGAATCCTGAGCCTTCTATTCGGAGCAACTGTCCCAGACGGGCAAACTCCACAGGACGGTCTTTGTTGACTTCATCGTCCACATTCTCCAGATATATCTGGTTAATTTTCATTGGTGCCGAGCTTCCGCCGTTGTCGTCATCGCTGCACGCAGCAAAGCTGAATGCAGCCAATGCAAGGCACAATGTCCAGAGATATTTCATTGTTTTCATAATTCTCTAAATATTAATGATTAGTTATACAGGTTGGAATGCCTGTTATTTAAACAAATCGGTGTCCTGCACCTCGCGATCGCCAAACTGATAAGCCACGGTAGCGATATTGCCGCTTGCATCCGGCTTCAAGAGTGGGTTCTTGGTCTGGTCGGTATCTGCGATAGGCAAAGTCAGGTTCTTGGCTGTGGCTGTTGCTACGCTAGGGCCTGGCTCTGCATAATCCTCGCTCAATACATATTCGTGGGTTGCTGACTTGTAGTAGCTGGCATTGCGATGCTGGTGATTGACATAGTTCACCATCTCCTGCTGCTGATAATATCCGCGACGGACGATGAAGTACCAGTACAATCCCTCGAATGCAGTCTCTACACGGAACTCATGGCGAATGTCCTCGAAGGTGAGGCTATTCTTGGTTGCAACACCTGCACGGGTACGGAGTGCATTGAAATACTTGAGAGCCGTAGCATCTGTAGTCTTTCCGTTGTTGCCCAATGTAGCTTCTGCATAGTTGAGATAAACTTCTGCAAGACGCATCATATAGGTATTGATACCAGAGTTGTTGTTGACAGCAAAGCCGTTGACAGCATTGGTACCGATGACGTACTTCTTGATATTGGCACCTTGTGAACCTGCGTTCTCGGTCTCACCATATACGTATGGTTTCTCAGGATTGGCAGATAATTCAGGATAAGATTCGCCATAAGATGCAATACAGTTGTGGCGACGGATGGCATCATCCACCTTTGTACCGAGCGTCTGGTCTTCATATTCCTTGAATTCTTCCCAAAGATCGTAAGAACAATAGGTAGAACCGCCCCAAGAGTTTCCCTGGTTAACTTGAGTACTCCAGGCGAGGAAACGGGTCATTGACTGTGCCAGACCGCCTTCTGCACCAGCTTGGAACTGTAGCTGGAAGATGCTCTCGCTATTATTATTAAAGGTGGAGGCTGCAAACAATTCGGCATAGGTATCTGCCAGTTTATATGGTCCCTCTTCAATAACAGCTGCTGCTGCCTTCTTGGCTGCATCGAGATAATACTCATTACGTGTACCACGATTGGCATCTGTTGCTACGTTGCTGCCGTCATAGCGTCCGCTGGTAGTCAAACCTGCCATTGACAGATAGAAACGGCTGAGCATGGCATAGGCTGCATACTTGTTGACACGACCTGTGGCAGGAGATGCTGATGGCAGATGAACTGCGGCATACTCCATATCACGGATGGCAAACTCGATTCCATCGGCTACAGGGTTAGGACTTACAACATAGTTGTTGACCAGATCCTGGGTGTTGTTGTAGATAACGGCACACCCCCAGAGTGAACTGATATACCAGTAAGCCAGACCACGCATGAAGCGAGCCTCTGCAATACCTTGTATCTTTGCCGTCTCACTTACATTAGCAGTAGAGTTGTTGGCGATATTGTTGATGGTATTGTTTGCCTGAGCTACAACAGAATAAAGCGCTCCCCAAGCTTCGGTAAGACCGGTGGAAAGACCTGTCTCGGTGAAGTTGGTATATGGATAGACATAGTCTGAGTATTGGGCGGTGATGTTGTTGGCACGTCCATCGCCCATACCATAATAGAACTTATCATTGAAGTCGTACCACACATAGCTGTAAAGTGGCATGACTGCCTGTGAAACTGCCTCGTCATTATCGAAGAAGTTGTCCTGCGAAATCTGGTAGGAATTCTTCTGCTCGAGGAAGTCTTTGGCGCAGCTGGAGAATGAGAGGATTCCCGCTATCGCCAGTGTATATTTCAATATGTTAGTTTTCATATTCTCTTTTCTTTTGAAGTTGATGGATTAGAACTGCACATTCACACCGAAAGTATAGATGCGTGGTGAAGGGTAGCGGCTATAATCAACACCGTTGAGGAGAGCATTGCCGCGCATAGAACCAACTTCAGGATCGAAACCGTTATACTTGGTGATGGTAAACACGTTCTGTACATTGCAGTACAACTTGACGTTGTTCAGGAAGATATGGCTGAGCCACTTGCGAGGCAATGTATAGCTGAGTGATACGTTCTGCAGGCGGATGTATGAACCATCCTCTACGTATGCATCGCTTACACGGTTGTTCTTGTTTACACCACTTTCGGTAGACAAACGAGGCATTGTCGTATTGGTATTGACAACGTAGTAGTTACGATAGTCCTCTGGACCATTCTCGTCATATTTTGCAAGACGGGCATAGTCCATTACTGTGGTCAGCTGGTTGCTGGTAGAACCTGTTATCTCCAGGAAACGACGGCCGTAGTTCATCACCTTGTTGCCGTAGGAACCGCTGAACTGAACGCTCAGGTCGAAGCCTTTATAAGAGAATGTGTTGCCAAAACCAAAGGTGAACTTTGGCTCAGGATTACCGATGAAGGTCTGGTCGTTGTTGTCGATGACGCCATCACCATTGATATCCTCATAGATATAATCACCAATGAACACACCACCACTGGTAGGACTAGTGGCAATAGATGCTCCTTCTGGTAAGGCAACTGGTTTCACATTACCGTTGGCATCCTTGTACCAGAAGTCTTCTGGCTTGTCGAAACGGCCGATAACCTTGTAGCCCCAGAACTGACCGATAGGATGATCTACTACGGTATTCGTAACTGTGGCTGTCTCAGAACCAATCTGCAAGGTCTGTGGCAAAGTACCTGTTTCCGTATCGAGCGAAACTACCTTGTTGCGGTTGAGAGAGAATACAATGTTAGAGCGCCAAGAGAAGTTCTTGTTCTCTACATTGACGGTATTGATGGTGAATTCGATACCCTTGTTCTCTAGGCTACCTACGTTACCCCAAGGGTTTGATGCAGTACCATACTTGGAACCTGTACCAGAACCGATGAAGGCTGGCAAATCAAGCATCATCAGCAAATCGTTGGTCTTCTTGTAGTACCAGTCGAATACGATATCGATGCGGCTATTGAACAAAGAAAGGTCGAAACCTACGTTGGTAGAATAGGTAGTCTCCCATTTCAACGCAGGGTTGGCATTGTTGGCATTCATCACCCCTACACCCCATGAAGTGGTATAGTTCTTAAGCATGGCTGCATAAGCCCACTGCTGTACGTTCTGGTTACCTGTAGCACCCCAACCCAGACGGAACTTGAGATTATTGATTACCTCATTGCCTTTCAAAAAGTTCTCCTGACTGGCACGCCAAGCCAAGGCTGCTGATGGGAACCAACCCCAACGATGACCTTCGGCAAACTTGTTGGAACCGTCACAACGGAGTGTTGCTGTCAAGAGATAACGGTCGGCATAGTTGTAGAGGGCACGTCCGAAGTAGGAATAGAGTTTGTAACCATCCTGATTGCCTTGTGTCAGATTGATATTGGCGCCAGTTGTTTCACCGGCGATGATATCGGTTACGGAATTTGACAAGTAACCAGAGTTGCTTACTGCGAAGTTCTCCCAATAGCTCTGGCTCATTTCCTGACCTGCCATCACATTAATATTATGTTTCTCTGCGATGGTACCGTTATAGGTCAGAATATTACGCCATGACCAGTACTTCGTATCATTCTTATACCAGGCACCGTCACGCTGTGTATTCTCACGTACACCAAATTTATAATCAGGCTGGTAAGTCTTGGTCTTGTTGAGATTATAATCTGTAGAAAGCTCGGTCTTGAATGTCAAGCCCTTTACAAGAGTTGCTTCCAGATAGGTGTTGATACGGAAGTTGAGACGCTTGGCATAGTTGGTCTTAATCTCAGCCAAAGCCACAGCATTGTCTGGCATCCACTGATCATCTGGACCATCATATCCACCATCTGGGTTGCGTACAGCCACAGAAGGCTGAGATTTCAAGGCAGTCATGATGATATCCCAATTCTTCTCCATCTCCTGCTTGGAATCTGAGAGAGAGAAAGAGATACCGCCCTTGAGCCATTTCTTCAACTGTGAATCGATGTTGCCACGTAAGGTCTGGCGCTTGAAACCGGTGCACAAACCGATACCATCCTGATTGAGATAACCGGCAGAAAGGGAGTATGTGGTATTGCCATTACCGCCAGAAAGCGACAAACTGTGGTTGGTCATGAAAGCGGTATTGAACAGCTCATCCTGCCAATCGGTACCATTGCCAAGGAGTTCTGGGCGCAACCAGCTGCTAGATGCTGGTTTAATCTTGGCATCAGTGATGGCATTGTAGTGTTCGGCATACTGTCTCAAGTTCATTACATCGAGTTTCTTAGGCATTGCCTGCCAACCTACATATCCATCGTATGTGATTTGAGCCTCACCATTCTGACCACGCTTGGTGGTAATCATGATGACACCATTAGATGCGCGCGAACCATAGATAGCGGTAGCTGAGGCATCCTTGAGAATGTCCATTGTCAGGATGTCACTAGGGTTGATACCTGCCAATGGGTTGCTGTTACCATTGTCAGAACCATCGGAGTCGATGATGACACCATCAATAACGAAGATAGGTTGGGAAGTGGCATTCAGAGAGTTGGTACCGCGGATGCGGATGGTACTACTACCACCTGGAGTACCAGTGTTGACCTGAATCTGTACACCGGCGGCACGACCCTGGAGAACCTGGTCGATACTGGTTGTTACAGACTTTTCGAAAGCCTTGTTGTCTACCTGAGTAACGGCACCGGTCAAGTCAGCCTTGCGCATGGTACCATAACCTACGACGACAACTTCGTTCAGAGCCTGAGCATCTGATTCCAAAGTTACATCAATAGGACCATTGCCAACTTTAATCTCTTTATCCTTGTAGCCAAGATAAGAAATCTGTAAAGTTGCACCTTTAGGAGCCTTCAATACGAAGTTACCATCCAGGTCGGTGACGGTAGCTGCGTTTGGTTGCCCCTTAACACGAACTGTCGCTCCAATGACTGGACCATCGTCTGCGACTACTGTACCTTTTACATTACCGTTTTGAGCCAATGTCTCCTGACAAGGGAACAATAAAAGCATCAACAGTAAAGACAGGTACTTGAAAGCATTACCTGCATGTTTCATGATTAATTGGTTTTGTTTTTGTTGGTTTATACTATTGTTTATTCTATGTCTTAATTTGGTTTACGGCTGCAAAGATATGCCCTTTTTCGTAAAGTGCAGTTAAAATTTGTATCTTGCGTGTTTTTAAATGTTTCATGTATAATAAAACCGACATATTTGGCAAAAAAAAAAGGGGATACGCAGCTGCAAATCCCCTTTATACCTTATTATATATAGACGTTTTAGTATTCGTATAGCTTGATGTGGAGTATTTTATTGTCGCCACATGAGATGCGGGCATGGCGTCCCTGGTGGTCCTGATCGCCATTATCACGGCGGATAAACTGTAATTTACCGTTTTTGTCTACTTTAATCTGGTCAACATATCCGATACCGATACGCTTGCCTTTGAAAGTAGCGGTTTGTTTCTTTGTTTCGGTTCCTCCGTTGTCAACAAATCCGTCCTCACCAAGTTTCTTTTCTTCAGCTTGCGCTTTTTCTGTCTTGCTTTGGAAAACTACGACGATACCATTACCAGCTATGATGTATTCGTTCTTGGCGAGTTTCAGAATCAATCCGCCGCCTTCAGGCCATTTGCTTCCATCTGTAGCACGAGGATCCCATGGTAGCGTGAAGAAATGGCGGCAGGTCATGGTAATATCTCCATCTTCAATGATGCGCTCTTTATCTTCCTGGTCGAAGAGTAATCCCCAGTTTTTACCCTTTCCCTGATGCTGAAGCAGGAGAGGAGAGAGCTGGTTGATAACCTTGTATGAACGTCTGAGACTGTTCTTCACCTTGTAGTTAGCTTCATCGAGAGCAAACGGACTGAAACTGATGGCATCTGTTTCGCCGAAGGTATAATATGCCTTTACGCCGCTGTTAGCATCGCATTTCACTTCTGGAGTGAAGAAAGGATTGTCGGCACGCTTGTATTTCTCTACCCATCCCTTGTAACCGGTATCATAGATATCTGGTGCAAAGATGTCGATACTTGGTGCACCGCATTTCCATATATCAATCAGATGAGCTAGTGGACCGGCAGAAGGATATTCGCCAGGTTTTCTGCCACGACTGTTCATTGCAGCATTTACATACATCGGAATATTGTAGATGGCTTTGCCTGCTGAGGCTAGTTGCTCTACATATTTAGCATAGTAATATGCCTGGAATTTCTCGTCAGCATAACGGTCAGTACCGAAAACTTCTGCCCATGTACCTTTCTTCTTGAGCTTGAGCGCCTTGAGTAATGGGGCAGGAACTGGCTGTCTGTAAGCTTTTTCGGCAAGAGGAGAATGGTCGCGGGCAGATTCGAGCATGCCGATTTCGTTTTCTACCTGCATCATGATAACGGTATTCTCCTGACTGTCTACGGCTTTGATGTGTTTCATCAGTTCGCAGAAAGCTCGCTTATCTGCTTGAAGAAGGTTGTCGCTGAAGGCAGTGCATATCTCCAATGGTTTGCCATTCTCGGTGAGTGAACGAGGGAAACGCTTGGTGTTTTCCTTTACCCATAGTGGAGCATAGCAGCTCATAGAGTTCTTCCAGGCACCAAACCATAGGAAGACAATCTTCAAGTCATGCTTACGGGCTGTTGTGATGACGCTGTCTACGAGTGCGAAATCATATTTGCCCTCGTCAGGTTCAACAAACTCCCAATATGCAGGAACGAAGACGGAGTTGGCTCCGCTATTCTTCATCTGTTTCAATGCTTTTCTGATGTCGGCAGGACTCGTTGCGGCAGAGTTGCTCAATTCGCCAGCCAGGAGAAGCATCGGCTTGTCATTGACAACAAGTTGAGTGGCAGTGCCTTGTTTTTGCAGTTTCACTCCTGCTTGTATGTTGATGCAGCATAATAATGCTAGAAAAGATAATACGATCTTATTCATAAATCTTCATTTTTGAAAAGGTTTGAAAATACTTGAGACAGGTATTGCGCCATTCCTTGGCGTTTTCCAACTGTATATTGAGCAGAGAGTCTGTATGTTGCCATTCCTGCTCATGTCCCTTCATATACTGCTTGGCTGAGGTATGCCAGAAGTCGCGATATACTTCAACCATCGCTACACCCATGTTGTACTTCATGCAGAGTTCCTGCCAGAGGGTGCTTCCTGATTTCATCTTGTAAGTCCAAGGCACATGATGGAACCATAGGAGATATTCTTCTGGGCAAGTCTCTATGTTGTCATACAGACTGCGATATGGTTCCGGATACTGACCTACGGCATCTGTACCTTTGGATGAGCGGTCGAAACCTACACCCTTAGCATCTGCCTTGTGATAATAAACCGGGCACCATTCCAGAGGATAACTTGCGATGAAACCATCAGGTTCAGGACCGTAGTGGTGGTCGAACTTGAAGATATGATGCAAACCCAAAGGCATCATATAGTTGACGCAAGCTTCGCGGGAAGTCATCATCATCATCTCTACAGGTTTGGTGAACTTCTCGTCCTGGTTTTCGTAGGTCTGTACGAGCCATTCATGAGCAATCTCTTCAGCTGTAAGTGAAGGATTCCATGCCAATCTGCCGAAAGCATACCAGTTAGCCTGAGAGAAAGGATGACCGCACCAGTTGGCATCATCACCGATATTGGCTACACCTGAGATTCCAACCAGTTTGTTTGGATTGACAAAATCAAAGAATTCCTTCCACATTGGGGCGAGATAGGTGAGGTGTTTAGACTGTCCGAGATATTCCTGGGTAATCTGAAGTTCTGCTATCTGAGGTGTCTGTTTGATGTTGTCGAAGATAGGAGCGTATGGTTCACGAGGCTGGAAGTCGAGCGGACCGTTCTTTGACTGGAGGATTACATTGTCACGGAACTTTCCATCCATACCTTTGAATTCGCTGACAGCTTGCTTTACGCGGTCTTCTCCTTTATGATTAGCACCATAAACAAAGCTTCTCCACATGATGATGCCTCCGTATGGTTTGACGGCATCGGCAAGCATGTTGGCTCCATCGGCATGTGTGCGGTGGTAGTCGCCAGGACCAGGCTGTCCTTCAGAATTAGCTTTTACCAGGAATCCGCCAAAGTCTGGAATGGCAGCATAAATCTCCTTTGCTTTCTTCTTCCACCACTGTTGTACCTTTTTATCCAAGGGGTCTGCAGTCTTGGTATAGCCCAATGCCATAGGAGAAGCAAAGTTGATGCTGAGATACACTCGGATGCCGTAAGGACGCAGGATGTTGGCGATGACTTTCACCTTATTAATATATTCTGCAGTCATCATCTTTGGCGATGCGTTTACATTGTTCAGTACGCTTCCGTTGATACCCAAAGAGGCGTTGGCACGGGCATAGGTGATGAGACGGTCGTGAAGACTCTTGCTGATGCTGCCACCCTTGCCGTTTTTACCGAGTTTGATTTCTTCCCATTTGAAGATGCTCTTGCCGGCATAGCCACGTTCGATGCTGCCATCGAGATTATCCCAATGGTTGAGAATGCGGAGACCCACTTGTGGCTTCTCGGTTTTATCTATAGCTTTGCTGAAGTTCTGCTGATTGCCGCTACCTGTGTTGTAGGCATCGGTGTTCTGAAGTCGAATCAACTCGTAGGCACCGTAGAGCAAGCCGATAGGATTGCTGGCGGTGATAGTTGCTTCATACTGAATGTTGTCGCCTTGCTGTGCAGGACGGGCATAGAGGTTATAGCCCTCGCCAAGATTCAGAGCTTTGTCTATCTTTAGCTCAACATTCTTGCCACGCCAGTTGTTTTCCAACTCCTGCTTGGCAATCTTGGCTGTTGCATCATCGGGCAACTGTGAGATGACTTGGCATGAATTAGCATACTGCTTTCCTAGCCATAACTGTGAGCCATCACTCTGTGCAGAAACATGGAGTGATGTAAGTACTGTAATTAATAAAATAAGGTATTTCTTCATATCTTTGTAGATTGTTAATTTGTATTATTATAGTTTCTGCTGCAAAGATACGAAAAAATACCTTATTCTCTTTTATTTGTTGTTTATTTCTCTTTTCTTTTTGTTTCAGCATATTCACTTGGTGATATGCCATAGTGTTTCTTGAACACTGTAGAGAAGTGAGTCTGGTTGTTGAATCCCACAGAATAAGCTACTTGTGTGATATTAATCTGTCCTTCTTCAATAAGACGTGCAGCTTGTTCTAATCGTAAGTTACGGATGAATTCACCGGCAGAGACGCCTGCTATTTCTTTCAGCTTACGGTGCAGTTGGGCACGGCTGATACCGACATCCTCTGTCAGTTTTTCAACGTTGAGGTCTGGGTCGGCCAGGTGCTCGTTCATATATTTCATCACTCTCTCCATGAGAGCATCATTATTTCCCTTCACCTGTATCTGCTCTATCTTAGCTTTCTGTCCCTGTGCACCGCTGTATTTGCCACGGATGCGTCGGACATTGTCTACCAGATTGTCTATGAGAATATGAAGTTCTTCCATATTGAATGGTTTAGCCAGGAAGGCATCAGCACCCTTACGCAATCCCTCTAGTCGGTTCTCTACCTCGCTCTTGGAGGTGAGCAGGATGACTGGAATATCGCTTACGTTAGAGTTACTCTTTATCTTCTTGAGCATGGTAACACCATCCATTTCCGGCATCATTACATCGCTTATCACGAGATCATATTTGCCGGTGAGCAACATCTTGAGACCCTCCTTTCCGTTGCAGGCATGTTCAAATCGATACCAGTCGCTCAGTTCAGTCTTGATATAATGTGCTATCTCGGCATCGTCATCTACTATCAGGATGTTGAAATTGCGGTTGGCTTGCGTTCTTTTACCGGTGGATTCGGCAGTTTTTGTGCCATCCTCCTGCATAATCTCCTCTGGCTTAAGGTGTTCCTTTCCCAATGGAATGTTTACCTCGAAGCAAGAACCCTTGATTCCGTCAGTGCGATTATAGGCTCTGATAGTTCCTCCATGCATCTTGACGAGGGCTCTACAGAGGTTCAGACCAATTCCAGTTCCCTCGATATGAATGTCGCTGTTGTTATTGCCTTGATAGAAACGGTCGAAGAGGCGGTCAGTCTTTTCTTCCTTCAGTCCGATACCTGTATCTTCAACCTTGATGATGGCACTCTCTTTGTTCTTTCCTATGATAAGCGTAATGTCACCACCGTCTGAAGTATACTTCATGGCGTTGGAGAGAAGGTTGGAAATAACCTTGTCAAAGTTGATGCGGTCTATCCATACTTGCAGGTTACCTTCCTCCTTCAGACTCTCGTCTTCCTTCAGGCTCAGGGTGATGCTGCGCTCCTGGGCATTGAAGTTGTAGAGTGATACGATGCCACGCAGGAACTCCTTGAGGTTGGTCTTCTGGCAATGCAGGTGCATCTGGTTCTTGTCTATCTTGCGCTCGTCAAGAATCTGGTTAACCAGAAGTAGAAGTCGCTTGGCATTGCGGTCTATCGTATCGATATCCTGTTTGCTTTCTGGGTCTTCTATTCTAGTCTTCAACTTGTTGAGAGGTCCCATAATCAGTGTCAACGGTGAACGGATGTCGTGGGTGGCATTGATGAGGAACTGCATCTTGGTCTCCTCTAAGTCTGCTTTGCGACGGCGTTCGTAAGTATAGAATACGTATAGAACAGCACTCACGATGGCCAGGAAATAGAGAAGATAGGCCTCTGGTGATGCATACCAAGGGTCACAAACCTTGATGTTGATGACGGTTGGCTTCTTCGAATATTGGCCATTGCTGGTAGCTCTTACCTCCAGTTTGTAATTGCCAGGCTTCAACTTGTTGAAGGATACAGCATTGGCTCCCTCATTGGTGCTGCTCCAGTTGCCGCCATTGATGCGATATTGGAAACTGATATTGTCTGTGTTCTTGTAGTTGAGCAGAGAGAACTCCAATGTGAATGAGTTTTCTGAGTATGGTATCTTGAAGTTGTCGCTGAGGCAGTTGGTTGCCTTTCCGGCTATGATGAAGTTGGTAAGATATACGTTACCCATCTCCATCTTGTTGGCTCTTACCACATTAGGATAGAAAGTGGTGATGCCATCGCTTGTACCGAAGGCTATCATATCATCGGATGTATGCATCATGGAACCTAAAACATACTCACGTGTGGTGAGTCCGTTGCCATTGATATGACCGATGAATCGCTTGGCGTTTTGATCATACTGCCAGATTCCCATGGTAGTACTAACCCAATAGTCACCCTTGCTGTCTCTTACTATACCGCAAGTCTGTTTGCCTATAAGTGGTTCTGCATGAGGAAATTCAGCCACTTTGTTCTTTTTTCTGTCGAAGAGATAGAGTCCTTTCTCAGTACCCATCATGATTTCTCCGTTCTTTCCTTCGCAAATACCGTTAATCTGATTGTCTTTCAGGATGTTATGCCATCCGAAATCCTTGAAGCTGAGAGTCTGGGTATTGAGGCAGGATACGCCGTTGGCAGTACCAATCCATAGATGTCCGGTATGGTCAAGAGTCATACTGCGAACCCAGTCATTGCAGAGGTAACCTTTTTTACCTCGGTTACTCATATTGAGGACCTTTACGTTACCGGTTTCCACATTATATATATATAGTCCCTTGCTGTAGACAGAAATGTAGAGGTTTCCCTGGTTGTCATCAGTCATACAATAGATGCCGGCACTGGTAAAGCTGATTTTCTGCTGATAAGCTCCGGTATATGGATTATAGCTGTAGAGTGCACTACCATTGCTGATCCAATAGCTGCCACGCTTGTCTTTGTAGATGATGCAGGTTCCGGCAGGTGATTGAGGATGAGCGATAATCTTTCCAGAAGCATCAAAGCAGAAGACGCCACTGTTTTGAACGGTACACCATGTTTCTCCTCTATCGCCTGGTGCAATAGAGGATACGCTGCTACCAATAATATAGTTTTGTGCCGAGAAACTCCATGAGTTGAATGCCTGTTGGCGCTGGTTGATGAGATAGAGTCCCTTTTTATAGCATCCTATCCAGAGGTTATTGTCCTTGTCTTCGATGATGTCATTGACGAAGGCGGTGGATAAGTTGAAGTTGCTGTTGCTGCTTTCCAGCTGTTCCACCCGGTTGCTACCTTTTTTGATCAGCAATGCTCCATGTTCAGAAGTACTGATATAGAGGTTGCCCTCATGGTCGAAGGTGGCATTATTGATGGTTACGTTATTGGTGTAGGTGCCAAAGTCGTAGCCGGCATCTGCTATTCTCCCCGTCTTATAGTCATAATAGATGATGCCATACATACATACAATGAGCAGGGTTTGTGGACGATGCTGTATGAAAGCCACTGGCGCTCCGTATGGCGATTTGAAGTCTTTGCGGTTCACCTTTCCCTTGTTTTCGATGAATCGGGTAAAGGTAGAGAGGTGACTGCTCTGCCATAGATAGTGATGCTGGTCTTCGTAGATATGGGTAAAGAATACGTCGTAGTCGCGCTCTGCGTATTGTCTTTCCTGCTTAATCAGGAACTGCTTATCTGCTGCTTTGTCAGAAGCTGCTTTCTTTACGGAATAAAGTCCGTAGCCGGCAGTTCCCAACAGAATATCACCACGGTGATTTTCTACGATAGAGTAGATGCGTGGCTTTCTGCCATCAGGAAAATTGAGACGGGTGAAGTCATTCGTCTCATAATTGTAGCGCATCAGTCCCTTGGCACTACCTATCCACAGGTCTCCTTTCTTATCAACAAGGAGATCTGAAATGATATTGTCTGTGATGGATGTCGTATCCTTCTCGTCGTGCAGATAGTTGGTGAATCTGTAGCCGTCAAACTTGCTCAGTCCATATTCCGTACCTACCCAAATGTATCCGTACTTATCTTGTACGACACAATTGATGAGCGAACTGGACAGTTTGCCAGATGTGAATAATTCGCCACCATCAGCCCATAGCATGAGCGAGGCGAGGAGTGCGATAAGTGCCGCAAGGCATTTCCTGGTATACTTCATATTTTTGGTCGTTTACTTGTTCTTGTTTGGTTATTGTTGCTGCAAAAGTAGTAAAAAACTGCGAAAGCAACAAATAAAAATGCGATAATATGTTTCGTTTCCTTTTGTTTCTTTGTCTTTTATGCTTTTATTTTGTCTATGAAACAAATAGAAACGTTCTGGTAACTAGATATTGAAGAGCTTTCAGTAGTTTTTTGTACATTTGCAACGTGAATAGCGAATTGTGACTAATAAAAACTGTAATAACAATGACTAAACAAACAATAAAGATTTTATCGTTGGCTCTCTTGCTGGCAGGAAGTAGTAGCTTGGCTTTCGCACAGAAAGTGTGGAAGGGTTCTTGGGCGACTGCTGTTGAATGGACTGGTAAAGGGGATATGCCTAAGGAAAGCTTGAGCAACCGTTCTTGCCGACAGATAGTTCATGTATCCTTTGGTGGAGAGGAACTCAGGGTGAAGCTCAGCAACGAGCAGAGTAAGGAACCCGTGGAAATCAAATCGGTGTATATTGCAGATACCGATAAGGACAGCAACTGGTTTGTGAATGGTAAGACCGTGAAGTATCTCAAGTTTAATGGCAAGAAGAATGTAACCATTGCTCCTGGCAAGGCTATCTTCTCAGATGATTTGAAATATGCCTTGAAGAGTGGACAGCGCCTCACGATTACCATCGACTATGGCAAGCAGACTCCAGTGAATGCAACATCCCATCGTGGTTCACGTACCACATCTTATATAGTAAACGGTTTGCATCGTACTCCTAAACCGATGGATAAGAGTTTTGATGATGGCGAGGAGGTGGATCACTGGTACAATCTTTCTGCCATTGATGTGAAGACCGATAAGGCTACTCCTGTGGTGGCTATCCTCGGAAACTCTATTACCGATGGCCGTGGAAGTACTACCAACCATCAGAACCGTTGGACCGATTTCCTCTCGGATGCCCTGAATGCAGAGAAGCCATACGGCGTGTTGAATCTCGGAATCGGTGGCAACTGCGTAGTGGAAGGTGGATTGAGCGAACCAGCCATGAAGCGTTTCGACCGTGATATCCTGGGACAGACAGGTGTAGATAAGCTCATCATCTTCGAAGGAACCAACGATATCGGTTGCTGCGGCGGTAATTATGAGCATGTAACAGATACCCTGATTGCCTGCTACAAGGTGCTGATAGCAAAAGCCAAGGCAAAAGGCATCAAGGTATATGGCGGAACCATCACCCCAACCAAGGGAAACGGATGGTATTCTTTCTGGCACGAGGCGATGCGACAGACAGTGAACGAATGGATCAGAAAGAGCGGTGCGTTCGACGAGGTCATCGATTTCGATGAGCTGACCCGCGACCCGAAAGGCCCTCAGCGTCTGAAGGCTGAGTATTCTGACGACTGGCTGCATCTCAATCCGAAGGGATATGAGGCAATGGGCAAGTTTGCCGCAGAGAAGTTGAAGTAAATGTAGTATATGCATCTTTTATGTTATATATATATAATAAGGTGTAAACTTAATGACTGAATAAAATATGGAACAGACAACTGTAACACAGGAATCTAAGGGATTCTACAAACTGAATTGGCTACAACGCATCGGATTCGGATCTGGCGACTTGGCACAAAACCTCATCTACCAGACCATCTGTATGTATTTGTTGTTCTTCTACACCGACATCTACGGACTCAATCCGGGTGTGGCTGCCACCATGTTCCTGGTGGTTCGCCTGGTCGATGTACTTTGGGACCCATTGGTGGGAACTTATGTAGATAAGCATAATCCACGTTGGGGTAAGTATCGTTCTTATCTTGTCCTGGCGGGTTTGCCTCTCACCGTACTTGCCATCCTCTGCTTCTGGAATGGTATGGAGGGACAGACAGAAACCGTCAAGCTCATCTATGCTTATGTAACATACGTAGGCTTGTCTATGCTCTATACATTGATTAATGTGCCTTACGGAGCATTGAACTCATCTTTGACTCGCGATACAGACGAGATAACCATTCTTACCTCTGTACGTATGTTCATGGCAAATGTGGGTGGACTCTGTGTATCGGCAGGTGTTCCAATCTTGGTAGCCATGCTCGCAGCAGCCAAGGATCTCCCTATCGAAATGGCGCTCTTCATGGGCTTGGGCTCTCTGCCATCCTTCATCTTTATGCCGCTGGTGCCTGCCATCAAGAAAAAGGTAGGCAAGAAGAATATGTTCTACATCTTCCTTACTGTGGCTATCGTGGGTATGGCGATGCTTTATTTCATCAGCAAGATGGGACCGGTAAAGGATCATATCACGCTGGTTTATATCGCACAGTTCATTAAGTCAACTGGTGTTATCGTGGCTACAGGTTATATGTGGGCTTTGATTCCTGAGGTTATTTCTTATGCTGAATATACCAGTGGCAAGCGTATTGCGGGTATTGTCAATGCTCTGACCGGTATCTTCTATAAGGCAGGTATGGCTTTGGGTGGTGTTGTTCCTGGAGCTGTTCTTGCATGGACGGGTTATCAGGCTGCGGCAGCTCAGGAGAGCAATTCGCTTCCTACCGATAGTAATGCCTGGTTTGTTGCCATGCTGATTTATGCCTTGGTAGGTTTCGCCCTTCTGGTATTCTGCTTTACCCAGACCAAGGAACGTGTGGTAATGGACGAGAAGGAAACCAAGAATGTGAAGGTGAGCGACCTGTGGACAGAATTCTTCCACAATCGTCCTTTACGTATTGTTGCTTTGTTCTTCATCACAGCTTTTGCCATGATGTCTGTGGGCAATGCAGCAGGTGCTTACTTTATGAACGATCTGGAGCAACAGTCTCCTTTGGCACAGGAAGGCATCCGCTGGTTGGTATGCGTTATCCCAGCCATCCTGCTCGGTTTGGCAATGTTCATCATCTCTAAGTATGAGTTGAGCGATGAGGTTATTGACGACATCAACAAGAAGATTGAGGCTCGTCATCAGCAAGAAAATAATTAATATTAAAATAAGGAACAATATGAAAAAGATAACAACTTTGGCAATGGGCTTACTGCTCGCTTCTGCTGCTTTCGCACAGAAGGGCAATACCCAGATACCATCATTACAGAGCACTTTAGGCAAGCACTTCTTGATAGGTGTTGCCGTAGATACAGCTTTTGTGAATGGACATTCGCCTGCAGAGGAGGCTACTGTTAAGGAACAGTTTAATCAGGTAGTGGCAGAGAACTGCATGAAGGGCGAGGAGAATCATCCAGAGGTGAATCGCTTTGATTTTACTGATGGTGATAAACTCGCTGACTGGGCAGAGAAGAACGGCAAGACCTTGATAGGTCACTGTCTGGTATGGCACTCTCAGCCACCTAAGTGGATGTTTACAGATGATAAGGGAAACCTCGTGAGCCGTGAAGTGCTCATCGGCAGAATGTATAATCACATCATGAATGTGGTTACTCATTATAAAGGTAGAGTAAAGGGATGGGACGTTGTGAACGAAGCTTTCGAGGATGATGGCTCTTACCGCAAGTCTTTGTATTATAAGATTATCGGTCCGGAGTTCATTGAGTTGGCTTTCCGCTTTGCTCATGAGGCTGATCCTAACGTAGAGCTTTACTATAATGATTATTCTACTTCGAAGCCAGCCAAGCGAGAGGCTATCTGCAAACTGGTTCGCGATTTGAAGGCGAAGGGTCTCCGCATCGATGCAGTAGGTATGCAGAGCCACAATGGTTTTGATTATCCTGACTATGCTGAGTATGAGAAGAGCATCGAGGCTTTTGCTGGTGAAGGCGTGAAGGTGATGCTGACGGAGTTGGATATGAACATGCTTCCTAATCCGGAAGGATTCGGCGGAGCGGAAATCAGTCAGAAGTTTGAACTTCAGAAGAAGTACAATCCATACGTGAAGGGACTTGACAAGAAGGCGCAGAAACTCTTCAACCAGCGTTATCTCGATCTCTTTAAGATTGTAGAGCGTCACAAGGATGTCATCAGCCGTGTAACCTTCTGGGGTGTCAATGATGGTCACTCTTGGTTGAATGGCTGGCCTATCCCTGGTAGAACCAACTATCCACTGCTCATCGACCGCAACAACGAGGTGAAGCCAGTGGTGAAGGAAATCGTCAATCTCTTTAAGTAAAATCTCTTTAGATAATATTGTATATCTCTTAAAATAATAGACAACAATGAAAGCAAGATATTTGTTCCCAAAGGATTATATGGCAGATCCATCTGCCAATGTGTTTAACGGTCGCCTGTATGTTTACCCATCTCATGACTGGGATAGCGGCGAAAGCTTCGACGATGATGGCGGTCACTTCCAGATGAAAGACTATCATGTTCTCTCTATGGACGACGTGATGGAAGGTGAGGTAACCGATCATGGTGTAATCCTCGATGTGAAGGATGTGCCATGGGCTGAGAAGCAGATGTGGGACAACGATGTAGTGGAGAAGGATGGCAAGTACTATCTCATCTTCTCTGCCAAGGATTATAATGGCGTGTTCCATCTCGGTGTGGCTGTGGCTGATAAGCCTGAAGGTCCTTTCGTTCCGAATGCCGACCCTATCCGCAAGTCATACAGCATCGACCCTTGTGTGTTCAAGGATGATGATGGCAAGATTTACTGCTACTTCGGTGGTATCTGGGGCGGTCAGCTCCAGTGGTACAAGGACAACAAGGCACTGAAGGATGAGCATCTTCCAGAAGGCAAGGAGAATCCGTTGCCATCTCGTGTAGCCATGATGACTGATGATGTACAGCAGTTTGCAGAAATGCCAAAGCCTGTTGTCATCGTTGACGAGGAGGGTAAGGTATTGCCAGCCGATGATCCGCATCGCTTCTTCGAGGCTAGCTGGATGCACAAGTATAAGGGCAAGTATTATTTCAGCTACTCTACGGGTGATACTCATTATCTTTGCTATGCAGTAGGTGATAATCCTTATGGTCCATTCACTTACAAGGGAGTTATCCTAGAGCCGGTAGTAGGTTGGACAACTCACCACAGTATCTGTGAGTACAAGGGACAGTGGTATCTCTTCCATCACGACTGCGTGCCATCAAATGATACAACCTGGCTTCGCAGCGTAAAGGTAGCTCCTCTCTTCTATGATGAGGAGGGTAATATCTTGCCAGTAAAATAGAATTGATTTTTAGGTTTTAATAGTTTGATGAATAGTTGATACATGAGTTAGTGTTAGTTAGAAACGGGCAGCATCTTCGGGACGAAGGTGCTGCTTTTCGTTTTTTCTTATTACTTCTTACAAATTGTTTCTTATCTAATGTTATTTTTAAGTTATTTCTTTCGTTTTGTTATAGATTTCTGAGTTTTTTATTTACCTTTGTGCCCGTAAACCATTGAAAAGAATGAATTATGTTGAAATTACTGTTAAGGTTATGGTGGCTGCAACAGCGCCGTAACTTCCGCAAGAGAGATGCCTTCGTGGTGTGCTACCTCATCTTCCTGTATGTGATGGTGGGCGTGGGCTTCTACCAGGGTTTCACCGAGAGTGGAGGAGAACTGAAGGGAGAAGAGATGCCGGCATTGTTGGGTGCAGGCATCGTAATCGGCATGCTGATTCCTGACATCATCATGAAGATGGTGATGAAGCGGGATATTACGGCAATGGATGATTATGTGAAGTCGCGCCCTGTGCCAGAGAAGATCTGGAACAAGTTCCTGCTCACTACCAATCTCGTGAGCTTCTGGAACTATGTGCTTCCGGTGCTTATGCTTCCGGTGTTCATCTATCTCCTGCCGGCAAGTGAGGCTGTAGCCAGCTTTTTCCTGCTCCTGGAGTTCTCTTTCATCAACGGCATCTATATCACCTGTTACCGCAAGGCTACGGAATGGATTCTGAAATGGCCCTTGATATTGGGATGGATGGGAATGTTTGCCGTGCTGATAGGGTATATGTTTGTGGCTTCCTTCTTCCCGGTATGGATGGGATGGATAGGCATCTTCTTCCTTGCTGGAGCGGTATTCACCGGACTTACCGCCTATCTCTATCACGAAAAGATTTATAACGAGCAGAAGCAGAAGGTTTCCAAGTTCCGTGGTTTCCGCCATATCAACCTCTTCAGTCTGCAATATATCGGCACATTGAGAGCAAAGCGTGTCCGTACGATGGTGATTATGATTACTGCCATCTTCCTCTTCGATGCCTATCTCTTTGCCTTGCTTCCTGCAGAACCGGGACAGGAGATAGGGGACAAGGTGGCTATGACTACCCTCTATGTGGCAGGTGCCATCCTGCTGCCATCGGTGGTGTTGTCGCAGTGGACCTTTGGCATTGAGGCAAACTTCTTCCATGGTTTGATGACCAAGCCGGTAAAGGTGAAGCAGATGCTGCAGAATTGCTTCTATTATTATATGGTAGTGAGTGCTGTCGCCTTGTTGCTCACCCTTCCGTTCCTTTTCTTGCAGGTCGGAATCGGAATCCAGGTGCTTATCAGCGGTTTCTGTCTGGCTGTATTCATCAATCTCTTCAATCTGCCTACGGCACTCTTCTCTTCCCGTCTGGAGATATTCCAGACTTCCATGTTCAGCATGCAGGGAGCGAATCTGAAGATCAATCTTTATGCCATCGCCTTCCTCTTCCCGCTGGCAGGTGTCTGTGCCATCTATCATTTCTTCGGTGAGACGGCATGGTTTATCACCTGCGTAGCGCTGGCAGTCATCAGCATCGCCATCCATAAATGGTTCATCGCCAAGATTGCTGCCATCTTCGAGAAGAACAAGTATAAGCGCATGGAGAAGTTCATGGAAAGCTAGGAGAATTAAGTGAAGAGTGAAGAACGAAGAGTGAAGAAACAACGTTCGGCGGCCGAAGGGAAAGCCAATTCAATAGCTTTACTAATCATAAAGTTCAAAATTCAAAGTAATCATAAAGTTCAATGTTCAAAGCTCAAAGTTCAAAGTAACAATAAAGTTCAAAGTAATATGATTAAGATTCAGAATCTCAAAAAGATATATAATGGCAATACCGTACTCGATATTGATAATCTGGGTGTTGCAAAGGGCGAGCTGATAGGACTCGTAGGTAATAATGGTGCGGGCAAGACCACCTTGCTCCGTCTGATTCTCGACCTGATTCAGGCAGATGATGGTTTCGTGGAAAGCAATGGACAAAAGGTGAATGAGAGTGAAACCTGGAAGGAATATACCGGCAGTTACATCGACGGCAGATTCCTCATCGACTTCCTCACCCCTGAGGAATACTTCGATTTCATTGCTGATGTCTATAACATCGACGATGAGACCTTGCAGGAGCGACTGGCGCAGTTTGAGGGCTTTATGCACGATGAAATCATGGGAACCAAGAAGTATCTCCGTGATTTCTCTCAGGGCAACCGACAGAAGATTGGCATTATCGGAGCGATGATCATCAATCCAAAGGTTCTTCTCCTGGATGAGCCATTCAACTATCTCGACCCTTCTTCTCAGATGACTATCGCCCACATGATTCAGCGCATCTGCAAGGAGCAGGGCACTACGGTCATCATCTCCAGCCATAACCTCAACTTCGTTGCCGACATCTCCTCTCGCATCCTCCTGCTGGAGAAAGGCAAGCTGGTGAAGGATCTTCCGAATGCTGATGGCGCTGCCATCGCCGAACTCAACGAGTACTTCGGTATTCAGGCAGAATAAGATACGATATTACATAGATAAATCTCCCTCTCTGAATCGCCAGCGAAGCAACAGAATTGCTTCCTGGCGATTCTTTTTTTTAAAACATTTCTTTCACTCTGTCTGTAAAGTATGGAGCATCAACGAATGAGCCTTATTTAAATTCGAAAGAAGGCTTATTCCACTTTTTGCCTGGCAATGGCACAATGTTGCCCTTAACTGGGGCAATATTGTGCCATTGCCAGGCATAAAATAATACGTCGGGAGATAAATTTCAATAGGACTGTTATTACGATTCGGCAGAAGCTTTCTGGTTGCAGGTGGAGTCGGTTTGCGTGGGAAAAACCCTACTCTCGATTTCACTCTTCACTCTTCACAGATTCCCCTGAAACCCCGATAAACACTGGGGTTGTGAGAGGTGAAGAGTGCTTGTTCACTCTTCACCACTCTTCACCACTCTTCACCTTATTGCAAAGTTCGGCCATCATTGATGACAGGAACTAGTCATAATAGATGATTGGTGCTGGTCATAATAGATGACCGAACCATTGTTTATATAATGCGTTTTTAAAAAAAAATGATGAGGGTGAAGAGTGGTGAAGAGTGGTGAAGAGTCAGCTCAACTTTTCACCGCCATAAATATCTCATACACAAAAGCTTACATTATGAATGTGAAGAGTGAAGAGTGTTTTTGAAAGTAGCTTTCTATGCATCGGGTGCTTGTAAATGGTTAAAAAAACGTGACTTATGGGCTGTCGGGCAGTTTGTCCGGACAAATTCAATTTGTCCGTATTATTTTTTTCTTTGCCTTTTAACTCTATGTTTTCCACTTCGGAACTCATAGACTTCGGAGCCATAAAACTATGAGTTGGTTTTGTTAACATTGAAATTTTTCGATGAAAACCTTTGCATATATGCATTTTTCTTCGTAACTTCGCAGCGGAATATAAAAAAAGAAAAGCTATGGAAGAGATTAGAAAATATCCGGTGGGCATACAAACCTTCTCTGAGATACGAGAAGAAAACTATGTGTATGTGGATAAAACTAAGTATATTGTGGATTTCATAAGAAATGGATCCAAATATCTGTTTCTGAGTCGCCCAAGACGATTCGGAAAGTCTCTTTTTGTCTCTACGCTTCAGGCTTATTTTGAAGGAAGAAAGAATCTGTTTGATGGGCTTGCCCTTGGGAATTATGAGAAGGAATGGGTAAAGTATCCGGTTTTTCATTTTGATATGAGTACGGCAAAGCACATGAATCCTGCTGACTTAATCAATGAATTGGAAGGTAAGCTAAGCCAGTTGGAACAAATCTATGGTACGGAAGATTGGGCTATTAAGGCTAATCAGCGTTTGGAATGTCTGGTAAAACGTGCTTATAAGCAGACGGGGCAGAAGGTAGTCATTCTCATTGATGAGTATGATGCTCCATTGCTGGATGTCGTGCATGAGAAGGAAAATCTGGTAGAACTCCGTTTGATCATGAAGAACTTCTATAGTCCTATTAAATACTTGGACCCTTGGTTGCGTTTCGTCTTTATTACTGGTATTACCAAGTTCTCTCAATTAAGTATCTTTAGTGAAATCAACAACCTGGATAATATCAGCATGTTCGACCAGTATTCTGCTATCTGCGGTATTAGTAAAACGGAACTTCTGAATGATATGAAGCCAGATGTGGAGTTGTTGGCAAAGCATTTAGGCAGAACCTTGGAAGAAACAATAGGTGAACTTACGTCATATTATGATGGCTATCATTTCAGTGATCATTCAGAAGATATATTCAATCCTTTCAGTCTTGTGAAGGCCTTGAAGAACAAAAAGGTTTCGGCTTATTGGTTCAGTTCCGGTACGCCAAGTTATCTCATCAAGACTTTGCAGAAGTATCATGTGGGAGTGATGGATATTGAGCAGAAAAGTGTAGGGGTTGATGACTTTGATGTTTCGCCAGAGCAGATGACTTCAGCGCTTCCTTTGCTCTACCAGAGTGGTTATCTTACCATCAAGAAGTATAATCCGCTATTGCAATGCTATCAGCTGGACTATCCTAACAGGGAAGTGCGCATAGGAATGTTGAAATCGCTTGCGCCAAACTATCTGTCTCCAATTCAATTGGATAATAATAGTTTTATCTTTGCCTTTTTGGAACAGCTCTATAGCAACAACATGGATGGCGCCTTGCAGAAGATGCAAGCTTATCTTGCTAGTATCTCCAACCGTCTGTCTAATAAAAACGAGAAGGATTTTCAAACGGTGTTCTATCTCATCTTCAATCTCTTGGGTGCTTATATCCTGGTGGAAGAAGATAGTGCAATAGGTAGGGCTGATGCCGTTCTGCACATGCCTGATACCGTGTATGTGATAGAGCTGAAATACGATAAGTCGGCAGATGAGGCTTTGAGGCAGATAGACGATAAGGGATATCTGATACCTTATTCTGCAGATGGAAAGCGATTGGTTAAAGTGGGAATCAATTATGATAGCCAAAAGCGAACGATAGGGGATTGGAAGATTGAAGAAACATAAAAATATAGAAGATTTTGAACGAAAGCCTCGGCTACTTTGATGTAGTCGGGGCTTTTTGAAACCTACATCATTTTTACAAAATAAACAGGGTAACAAATATTATGTGAGAAATGATGTAAAAAGTTTGGCGGTTTGAACAATTTTCGGTAATTTTGCAGCTGTGATTAATAACAATTTAAATGGCAAGGTTATGAAGAATATAAAAAAGTTTGTTTTGTTGGCATTGAGTTTGTGCATTACTCTGTTTGCTACAAGTTGCAGTGAAGATGAAACGTCACAGGCTTCTATTAACTCACTGAATATGCTCGATGAGAATCATGGCAAGACCCTGTTAGGTGAAACGGGAGTTTATATAAACGGCTCGATGAATTTCCGGTCTGACAGTTGGCAAGTAATTGATTTGGGAATTTCTTCAAGTTTTCCGAGTAAGACGATGCCAAATTTGGATAACTTGTCAAGCGAAATAAGCGTATTGCCAAATCACCGGTATGCATGTTGTAATACCGAAAATGTTTTGACTTTTCCTTCTCATAAGAATGCATATGAGATAGGATGCAAATATTATCAGTTTGTGGTATCTTCTTTCTTGGAGAAAGAAACTGGCAAGGTTGGGGCTGTCGTAGAATATACGTCGTCTTTGTCTGATGAAAAAGAATTGCCTCAAAAAGATACTAACATAGGTAACTTGTTTGGGCTAGACGAACAATTGTCGTTTGATGCTCTTGGAGCAGAAGAATATTGTTTTTTCGAAAAGAGTGAAGACTTTGCAATAAGTCTGTCTAATGGACATTTGAAAGTGGCTTTGCGTAAGTCTCCAAATGAACTCTATGGGCCTTATGGCACATATTCGATATATCTACGCAAAGGCAATGTGTATACTAAAGTGACATTTGATGTCAATCTTTAGCTTATGTTTAACAACGGATTTCCCATGGTGCTCATTTTGAAGATTGGCTAAAAGTATTGCTGTATCCAGTGGTGGGTTAGTATATTCCATACGCATATAAACAAAAAGTTCCGCCCTGGTACGCTGTTCTATGGGAAGCGTGGCGGATTCTAGTGCTGCAAAGATACGCTTTTAATTTGTAATCTCCAAATGTTTTCAGAGAAATCTGCTTGTAAGATAGGGAATTTAACGCAAAAAGTTCTAAATTCAACAATTTCCCCTATATCATCTTTAATATAAAACTCTGACGCAGCCAAAGCGCAAGACTCTTTTACCTGATGCTGCCTACATCATTTTTACATAATAAACTGGGGAATAAATATTATGTGAGAAATGATGTAAAACGTTTGTCGGTTTGAGAAATTTTCGGTATTTTTGCACCGAGATTCAATAACATCTAAAAGGTAAGAATAAGAAGAAAATGTTTAAAATGCATCAAGGTGTTTTTAGGTATATACTAAGTATTCTAGTGCTTTTGTTGTTCGCAATGAAAACACAGGCCCAAGAAGTGTCAGAACCTCTTGACTCTATCATAAAAACATTAAAACTAAAAGAGGTTGTTGTGAAGGCGAAGAAGATACGCCAATCAGGTGATACGATATCCTATGCCGCCTCTTCGTATATATCAAAGGATGATAAAGTCTTGGAAGATTTGCTTCGTAAAATGCCGGGTGTAGAGGTGATTGGTAATGGGCAGATTAAGTATAATGGTCAATGGGTGAATGAATTTTATATTGAAGGGGCCGATATGCTTGGTGACAACTATGGCGAGGCAACGAAGAATTTAGACGCCAAGGCTATTGGCTCTGTGCAGATTATGGAGAATCACCAGAATATCAAGCTTTTTCAGGGAACAAAAAGTGGCAATGCGCCTGCTATGAATATAAAACTCAAGCAAACGGCAAAAGGTGCATGGACTGCCATGCTTTCTGTTGCGGTTGGCGGTCAGCCTAAGCTGGCGAGGAATATGACAGTTAACTTAATGAACTTCCGTCGCAATAGTCAAAACCTGACCTTGCTTAAAACGAATAATGTAGGTGATGATTTACGTAAGGAAATCAATGCCTCGTCTTCGCTGAATTCTGTTTTGGGTGCAGGAATATTGCTACCCGATAAACCTGCTGTTTCTGATTTATATGCCTATAGGAATGATTCATATAGTGCCTCTATCAATCAGCTTTATAAGTTGGATAAGGACAGGACTTTGAGCTTTAATGTAAATTACCTTTATGATCAGGAAAAGCAAAATGCTACCGATGAAAGCCGTTATCTCTTGGATGATGGCACTCGATATGTTATACAGGAGTCTAACCAGGCTTTGGTAGGGCAGCATTTTGTTGGAGGACATGTCGCTTATAAATTGAATAGCTCCAAAAGTTATCTTAAAAACAATTTGTCGGTAAATGCTTCTTTTCCTAAGAATGAAGGCTTGGTGAATGATTTTGTCGCTCAGACTCTCTCTGGTCATAGTTTCTTGTTGAGTAATGTGCTGAAGGCAAACTATAAGAAAAAGAATGGTGGAGTCGCAGATTTGGAATGGAAAGCTTCTTTTGCGGATAAGAGAGGGGTGTTGAATATGTCGGAAACGAAAATGAGCCAGCTCCTGAGACAACGCAACTTCCAGAGTGAAGCTACTGGATCTTTGTTGGCTTTCACGATTCCTCACCTTATGTTTAATTTGAATGGCAAGGTCATGTTTGATTGGCAAAGGGTAAGTGCAGGATTGAATTCTCTGTCGGATGCTTCTGGCAGCGAACAGAAAACCTGGTTGTTGGGAGCTTTTGTTAGCCCTAAAATCCTGTTGCATTTTGGAAACAGACTGCAATGGCTGGTTTATGTGCCTGTTGGGGTGAAATATTATCATTCTGCTGATGGCTCTTTGGATTATGACAAGCATTTCTTTTCTACATGCCCATATTCTAATCTGACATATAAACCTACTGGTCATTTATCTTTCGACTTGACGACGATATGTGAGGAGTCTATGCCTTCTGTCTTGTCTCAGATGGTTCTGAAACATTTTGTGAATTATCGTACGACAATGTCCAATCCTCATCAGGTAGAGATAGCTCCCAATCGCTCTGTAAAACTGGCGTTTACGTCAAGTTATAAGGATATTATTAAAATGTTGTTTGGTGGTGTTACTCTGTCTTATGTGGATGCTCGAAATGGTAATAGTATGGGGTATCAGGTGGTTGACGATGTTGTCAATTATATCGTCCAGCCGCAATCTACCAAAAATAGAGTTTGGCAGATAGAACAAACGGTTTCGAAGGGATTCTTTCGATGGAATTCCAAGATAAGCGAATCTCTCAGCATAGGAACGTCCAGGAGTGAATACTATGTAGGCGGAGATTGTCATGATGGCCGGAGTGACTATCTGCAAGCTAAAATCTCGTATGTTGCTTCTGTAAGGAAATGGCTGAACCTGTCAATCTCTAATGATTACTCTGTGTCAAAACCATATACGGATGGAAAGGCAAGTGGGGAGGTTTATAGAACTTTCATGAATGCTTCTTCTTTTACGTTTTGGTTGGGTAAGCAATTGAATGTGGTGCCCTCTGTGCAATATTATCATAACAATTACTTCTCATCAGGTCGCAACAATGTGTTCTTGAATACGGTGATGGAGTATTATTGGGGTAATGCAACATTATCGCTGAAATGTACCAATCTTTTAGATAGTCGTACATTCCATCGTATAATAGACAATGGAATAACTCGTTATTCCGGCGAGTATCAATTACGGGGCAGGACAATCCTGTTCGGAATACGAATAAAAATCATATAAAATACTTCAAGATGAAAAATTATAGGAAACTGCTGGTCATGGGCATGATGCTCGTGGGAATGAAAGTGAGTGCGCAAGTAAGTGTGACTTATGCTTTGGATTCACCAACTTTTACTTTGGCGCATGAGAGTACGGATAAGTTTGAAACCTTGGATTCTGCTTATCTTAGTGTGACCTATCGTTTCAAATATCGCCAGACGGCAAAGGATGATTCCTTGCGGATGGAAGATCTTATGGATCTACAGCTTGGCAGAAAGTATAATGCTTTCTTCAGTAAAAATCTGCGCGATCTGGATCAGGAGAATACGAAATCTTTGAAAACAACGATGCGATTTACTCCTATTCCTGCGGAATATGTGGGTTTTGACATATTGTTTAGCCATTCAGATAAGATCTGTCAGGTAACCAATCGAATTCCTTATACCAGTCAGGTGATAGAGTATAGCGAACAGAAGCCAGATATTAAATGGCGATATCTGCCTGGGGATACAGCTACGGTGATGGGCTATCTTTGTCATGCGGCAGAATGTCAATATGGTGGTAGAACATGGAAAGTATATTATGCCGATAAAATCGCTTTGCCTTATGGTCCATGGATGTTGAATGGAGCAAAGGGACTCATTTTGAAAGCAGTGGATTCTGACCATGATTTTGTGTTTGAGGCTGTCGGGTTAACCCAGAAGTCGCAGCCTGTTATTCGTTATACTTGGAGCAGAAAGACGATGAGTAAAGAAGAATGGCATAAGTATGCGGCAAATATGTATAAGAATGCAGGTGCGTTTGTTCGTAACACGGGAGCACGTATTATCGTGATGGACAATAGTGAAAAAGGTTTTCATCATCTGAATGAAGATTGGGAGCAATATTACAATCCTTTGGAGAAATAATATGGCACTAGTGTCTCTTAATCTCCGATTTTTAATCGGGTGCAAAGGTACGCATTTCAAAACCCGGACAGGGTATCAGAAGGCAAAAACGTTGTGCATTGTAAAAAATGGTTATTATGAGGATTTTAATAAGTATATCGGTATTATTCTTTTATGCACTTTTGTTGCAAGCTAAGAATGAGGTTATAGATCATGGGCAATTTTTGTGCTCATATTATTATTGTTATTCGAAAGATACGATAAAGAATGATGAGAAAGGAGAGGATTTACTCTTTCTTTCTATCGGAAAGAATGTTTCAAAATGCTATAGTTATTATACTTACCAGTCTGATTCCTTGCAATCTACAGAAGATGGCAAGGCAAAGTTTCGTGCATTGTTTAAAGAAGCGCTTAAGCGAGAAGGGTATATGACTAATTCTTTTCCACATCGCAGAATGACGGCGTGCGTCTATAAGAATTATCCGCAGAATATGATGACGGTAACGGACGATCTGATGTCTCAGTATTATGAATATAGTGATAGCTTGGGTGTACAGAATTGGGTTGTAGAAGGTGATAGCATTAAAAGCATATTAGGCTATAACTGCCAGAAGGCAACCTGCAGATTCCGTGGTCGCTCTTGGACGGCATGGTTTGCCTTGGATGTTCCTATGAGTGATGGTCCTTGGAAATTTTGTGGACTTCCTGGTTTGATTATGGAAGTGTATGACAAGGGGAGACAGCAATATTTTTGCATCAAGGGATTGCAGAAGGATGCTGGCACGCCTATCGTTTATGATGTTTTCAATAGAAAACGGATAAAGATAGACCGGAAAACTTTTCTGAAGTCTGAATATAATTATTTTCATAATCAAAATAGCATAGACGAGGCTACGTCAGGTATATCCTTAGGTCTGTCAGACGAAAAACGTAACTATGACTTGATAGAAAGAGAATAGAATCAAAGAGTATCTTTATTTTAAACAAGGAAAAGTTATGGAGAAAATGAAAAGTTGGGTGGCATTAACAATCTTAGCCTATATGGGGATAGAATGTTGTTATGCCCAGAAAAAAATAGATGAGGCTTATCTGAAATGTCAATATGATTATACTTATGTAGTGGATACTTTGTCTGGAAAAACAGCCAAGGATTGGTTGGTGCTGCAGATAGGTAAAAATATGTCCAAATGCTATAGTTATTATAGTATGCAGGTAGATTCTATTTTTGCTTCTCCTGATAGAGATGTAATACTGCGGCAGCAGATAAATGCTGCGATAGGTAGTAAGACCGAGTGGCCTCATAAAAGGATGAAAGCCTATGTGTACAAAAACTATCCGCAAGGAAAGATGACTGTAACAGATGGCTTACTGATGCAAGATTATATTTATGAAGATACTTTATATGCTCAGAATTGGGTAATACAAGATTCTTCTAAATTAATCTTGGGACATGAGTGCCAAAAAGCAGTCTGTCATTATCGTGGTCATTGTTGGACTGCATGGTTTGCTATGGATATTCCAATAACTGACGGACCTTGGAAATTATGTGGATTGCCGGGACTGATCATGGAGGCTACTACGGAAGATAATAGCCATGCCTTTAAACTTCTTGGCATGGAAAAGGTGTCAAAGGAGCCGATTGTCTTTAGCAAGACTTACGTTGGAAACAACAAATTTGAGAAGACTACATTTGAAAAATTCTTAAAGGAACAATATATATTTCTTTTTGGAGATTTCCAGTCACAAACGCAACTACAGGGCATTGATATTCCCCAGATAGAAAAAGTTGGTTCTAAAAAGTGGAAATATAAACAATTAGAAAGTTTGTAAAATATAAATAGATATATAGTATTGAAAAATCATGAAGAGAAAGTGTTTCATATTTCTATTTTTAACTTTTTATCTTATTGGCTTTGCCCAAAATAAAAAGATAGATACGGCTAATATGCTGTGTAGCTATGTATATGAATATCTTACGGATACGCTGTCTGGAGAACAACAGCGCAAGGAAGACTTGCTCTATCTGCAAATCGGAGCGGAGTGTTCTAAATGCTATAGCTATTATACTTATCAGTGTGATTCTCTGATGGCTTCTCCTAATGGCGATAAACTATGGGATAGCTTCTTGGCTGAAGCTGTTGGAAAAGGATTGAAAGGAAAGCAATTACACAATGCCATACCACATCGCAGAATGTCTGCAACCATCTACAAGAATTATCCGCAAGGAAAGATAACTGTTACCGACTTCTTGCTGGGACAATATTACCTTTATGAAGATGCTTTAAACTCACAGGAGTGGAATATAGAAAGTGACAGCATGAAGGTTGTTCTTGGACATGAATGTCAAAAGGCTACTTGTAGTTTCAGGGGAAGAAAATGGACAGCTTGGTTTGCCTTGGATGTTCCTGTAAGTGATGGACCTTTGAAATTCTGTGGTCTCCCTGGGTTAATCATGGAAGTATATGATAGAGGAAAGCAATACTACTTTTGTATTAATGGAATGCAACAGGTTAGTGCAACACCAATCACTTTTGGTATATTAGATAAAGATTTTAAACATTTTCAGAAAACAGATAGAAAAGACTTCTTGTTATCAAAGTATAGATATTTGAGGAATCAAAATAGTATAAATGAGGCTTCTACAGGTATCTCTCTAGGTAGCGTGGATGAAGCTCTAAAATATGATCTGATAGAAAAAGAATAAGTATCAACGTAAAGAGAGAACGGATTGGTTTCTCAAGAAGATAATTTATGAAGCAACTGTTTTTATATCTGTGGTTTATCTGTATGAGCACTTTGACCTATGCCCAGCAAGTCACTTTGTCGGGTAAGGTGGAAGATGCCTATACGGGCAACGGACTGCAGGGGGTGATGGTTACCATCCGACCTGCTGCCGGCAATAGAATCCTGAAGTTTACCAAGACACAGGCTGATGGAAGTTTCCTGCTGTCGCTCAATGCTATTCCGGATGGTCGTAACGTGCTGCATTTCTCGATGATGGGATATGCTACGAAAGTTATCCCCTTATCAAAGGATACTACCCAATATCATGTGCTCCTGACGGAGCAGGCTACAAAGCTGAAGGATGTTGTGGTGAAGGCTCCAAGCATCCGGCAGCGAGGCGATACCATCTCCTACAATGTGGCAAGCTTTGCCGATGCCAACGACAAGAGTCTGGCTGATGTCTTGAAGAAGATGCCGGGAATGGAGGTGTCGGATAAGGGAGAAATCAAATATAACGGCAAGGCTATCAATAAGTTTTATATCGAAGGACATGATATGCTCGGCGGCCGCTATTCCATCGCCACCAACAATATCCATCAGAAGGATGTCGGTTCGGTAGAGGTGATGACCAATCATCAACCTATCAAGGCTTTGGAAGATATGTCGTTTTCGCAAGACCCTGCCATCAACATCAAACTGAAGGAATCTGCCAAGAGTCGTCTGGTAGGAACGTTGAAGGCAGGTGGCGGTATGGAGCAGAAGAAAGGGGAGAAGTTTGGTAAGCTGAATGTCTGGGAAGGCGAGATGTCGTTGATGCGCTTTGCCAAGAAAGCCCAGTCGCTCAATACCTTCAAGAGTAATAATATAGGTACGGATGTAACCGGTGAAGGCAATCTCCTCTTTTCGGATAATGGTACTGGAGTGATGGGAAATTCTTATAATCTGAAAGATTACGTGAATGTTACGCCCGACCAGCTGACGGATATTTCAGACAGCCGTGTACGTAAGAACCAGACCCATGTTTTCACCACCAATAATCTCTGGGTGTTAGGCAAAAATACGGATTTGTCTTCTCAGATAGTCTATACCCATGACCGTCTTCTTTCTTCCTCATTCAGTAATACCCAGTATTTCCTGAATGATTCAACCATTTATGATGTAGAGGATGAACAGGCAAAGCAGAAGCAGAACAGATTGGTTGCCGACTTTACGCTGACTTCGAATGGCGAAAAGGCGTATGTTGCCAATCAGCTTTCCACCGACCTGGCCTGGAATGATGTCATGATGGATATTGCCGGCTCTTATCCTAATCATCAGCAGGTCAAGATACCGAAGTATAAAGTATCAGACAAGCTGGAACTGTTGCAGCGGAGTGGTAAGCGAACCTATACCTTCAACACGTATAATGCTTATATGGTGAATCCGCACTCTCTGTCTGTTGATAATTCGCAGCAAACCGCTTATCAAAGTGTTCGTTCGGCAGCATTCTTCAGTCATACCAATACTTCGCTCGGCTTTTTCCTCAAGCCTTTTACCGTAATGATGAAGGTAGGCTTGCAGGTATTGAGCAGAACGATGAAGAGTCATCTGGAGGGAGTGCCCGATTCCCTGGGTAATATGCGCAATCAGATAGGCATGACCTTCTTCCGTGCCTATGCTTCGCCGGAGGCTGAGTATAATCAGGGTGGCTGGCATATCCGTTTCCAGATGCCCATCACCTTTACACCTTATTATTATAATGATAAGTTGATGGGAGCGAAAGAGAATGCCAGTAAGACACTGGTTGCTCCTCAACTCAGCGTGAGCTATTTCCTTACAGCCCGTTTGCAGGCTACGCTTTCCGGTGGAATCGCTCAGCGGGAAGTGGATGAACAGAATTTCTATCAGGGACTGCTGATGCGTGATTACCGTAATCTTTATACGGGTTTCGTGGATTATACCGCCGACAGGAGCAAGCATGTTTCCTTCAACATCAACTATAAGCGTCCTCTTGCTACCATCTTTGCCAATGCCTACATCCGCAAGAGCTGGTCCGACAGTCATCTTACGGTGGCTCGTGATTTTGTGGGTGATTATATAATCAACTCCTATTTCTCCAACAGCAGCAGTTCTGAAAGCCTGATGGCTGGTGGAAAGGTAAGTAAGGGATTGGGATTCATGCATGGACTCGTTAGCGTAGGTTTTGATTATCTGAGGTTTGATGGCTTCCTGCGTCAGAACGATTCTCCTTCAGCCTATTCATCTGATAACTATATGTTGTCGGCAAAATGGAGTGGTCGTCCTGCGGATTGGTTCAATTTCACCTATGAGCTGAACTGGGATAAGGATAAGATGGTATTGAAGAATTTGGGTTTCGATTCTTCCTCTACCAATCTTGCCCAGAATCTCACTTTCAACTTCCAGCCATTGAAGTCATGGTTCATCAAATTACATGGAGAGCATTATCGCAATCAGATAGCAGATCATCAGCACAAGAATCTTACTCTTGCCGATGCATCTACCAGTTATGGCTTCAGAAATGGTATGGAGTTGAGCCTGACTGCGCTCAATCTTTTCAATCAGCGCACTTACGGCTATACTGTTTATTCTGGGTTGACCCGTACGAGCAAGGAGTATCAGTTGCGAGGTAGGACAATACTGATGTCTATATTCTTTCATTTTTGATGATGGAGGCAACAGTTCTGCAGTTTCTGAAAAGAATTTCCGGTAGATTTGGTTAAATATCAAAAATTATAAATGTAATTGTAATAAGAGTATTTATAATTTTTGTACCTTTGTACCCAAACGAAGAAAAAAAGAATCAATGAGCAAAGGAAAATTAGCTAAGTTTGCGGATATGGAGCGTTTCGAAAACGTGTTCCAGTATCCATATAGTGTTGTAGATGACGTGCCTTTCGATATGAAGGGCAAGTGGCGCGAGATGTATTTCCACAATGATAATCCTATCGTGCTGGAGTTGGGATGCGGCAAGGGTGAATATACCGTGGAACTTGCCAAGCTCTATCCAGAGATGAACTTCATCGGTGTGGATATCAAGGGTGCACGAATGTGGACCGGTGCCAAGAAGGCGATAGAGGAAGGACAGAAGAACGTGGCTTTCCTCCGTACCAACATCGAGATTATCGACCGCTTCTTTGCCGAGGATGAAGTGCAGGAAATATGGCTCACCTTCTCTGACCCTCAGATGAAGAACCCTCGCAAGCGTCTTACATCTACTTACTTCATGAACCGTTATCGCCACTTCCTCGTGGATGGCGGCATCATCCATCTGAAGACGGACTCCAACTTCCTCTTCACCTATACTACTTATATGGTGGATGGCAACCATCTGCCTGTGCTCTTCCGCACAGAGGATCTCTATCATCAGGAGGGTATCGATGAGGAAACACGTAAGATTCTCTCTATCCAGACCTATTATGAGAGTATGTGGATAGAGCGTGGCTTGAACATCAAGTATCAGAAGTTTGCCTTGCCACGTGAGGGTGAGCTGGTGGAACCTGATATTGAGATTCCGCTGGATGATTATCGCAGTTATCGCCGTGATAAGCGAAGCTCAAAGGATACAGCGAAGTAGATTTCTACAATGATTTGAATAAGCTTCCGCAATGCTTTGAATGCCTTTTCTCAAGCGTTATTGGCGTTTGAAGAATGCGTCATAAGTATCTGAAAGAAGTAACTGAAGTTGTTCGGAGATACAATAGAAGTTGTTGGAACAGTAAATATATCGAAGCGCACAACAGTTGATATGCGGTCGCACATCAGCTGTTGTGCGCTTGTCTTTCAGCTGTTGTGCATGCGTAGAACAGCTTTTGTGCGGTTTTTTAATGGCAATTCTTATTGATTGTCTTTATTAATCAAGTTGACGACTACTTTTACCATAACATCTTTTTCCTCAGTTCTGCTTTCTGCAATCATCAGTGTCAGGGCAACGAGTGTGTTGTCGGCAATTCTCTTATGTCCATTTTCTGCATACAGAATGCCATTCTTCTCCATAAACCAAAGAAAAAGCATGGCCGCAATTCTCTTGTTGCCATCGCTGAATGAATGGTTCTTTACGACAAGGTAGAGCAGCATGGCTGCTTTTTCTTCTACCGAAGCGTAGAGTTCTTCACCACCGAAGGTTTGGTAAATCTGACCTATGCTGCTCTTGAATGAATCATCCTTCTCATTGGCAAACCATTTACTGCCTCCAAACTTTTCTTTCAAAGCATTGATGGCTTCCATTGCATTTTCGTAGGTGGCATGGAACGGTTCGGCTTGAGTCGTCTTGTCTATGAGTAATGTCTGATAATCATATTTGTCGAGAGTATCCAGGGCATAAACATAGTCGCTGATGACATTGAACAGTCCGTTATATTCGCCCTCGGATACTTGATCTTGCAATGTAATCGCACGTGACATCAAACGAACCACTTCTTTCAGTTCGTTGTAATTGTCTAGGCGTTTCTGGTTGATGGCATAGCCCTTGATAATATATTGCTTTAAGATGGAATTAGCCCATTGACGGAATCTGGTGCCATTGATTGACTTTACACGATAGCCTACGGAGATAATGACGTCTAGGTTATACATTGTTGTTTCGTAGGTTTGGTCTCCGTCAATACCCATATGTGCAAATTTTGCACATGTGATATTTGGGTCGAGTTCACCTTCTTTAAAACAGTTATTGACATGTCGTGAAATCACAGTTCTGTCACGACCAAACAACTCTGCCATTTGGCTTTGTGTAAGCCAAACGGTATCATTCTCTAATTTTACATTCAGCTCTATGTTGCCCTCTGGGGAACGATAGATTTCTATGGAAGAATTTCTCTGCTCCATACCTTTCATTATTTAAATGTCCTTACTCTAGTACCCAACTTTTGGATAATTCGGCAAAGATACGATAATTGTTTGATTCCTACAAGGTTTTCTAGTATTTTTTTCTTCTTTTTGATGAAACTTGCGAAAGATTGAAATGGTTTTGTCTTAAGGAAAGCATCCGTTCTTGCGGGTTACTTTTTGCCGTTATCGGCAAAAAAGAGGGAGAATAATCGCTTTTTTCGTTGTTATCTTGCCGTTATCGGCAAAAAGTGTTATATTTGCAGCCGAAATACAAATGTAAACTTGCCGATAAAATATGGATTATATATCAGCGAAAGAGTTTGCGCAGAAGTATGGGGTATCAGAACGAACTGCGCGTAATTATTGTGCTTCCGGGAAAATTGAGGGAGTAGTATTGGTGGGAAAGACATGGAATATTCCTGCCGATGCAACCTTGCCTATGCGTAAATCCAAGAAGCAACAGGTTTCTCCACTTCTTTCTATCCTTCGGGAACAGAAGAATATGAAGCTGAAAGGAGGCATTTATCATCGTACTCAAATAGACTTAACCTATAATTCCAATCATATAGAAGGAAGCAGGTTGTCGCATGAGCAGACCCGTTTTATCTTTGAAACCAATACGATAGGTATTACAGACCAAAGTGTAAGGGTGGATGATATCATTGAGACAACCAATCACTTCAGGTGTATCGATTTGATTATCGAGCAGGCTGATGAGAACTTGACCGAAAACTTCATCAAGAAACTTCATCTTATTCTCAAGTCAGGAACTTCTGATAGCACCAAAGATTGGTTTATGGTGGGAGATTACAAACGCTTTCCAAATGAAGTGGGGGGCATTGATACTTGTGAACCGGAAATGGTACACAAGGAGATGGTACAATTACTGAAGGAGTATAATGCCAAGAAAGAAAAAACGCTGGAGGATATTATCGATTTCCATCAGCGCTTTGAGTCTATTCATCCTTTCCAAGACGGTAATGGAAGGGTGGGGCGACTGATTATGTTCAAGGAGTGCCTAAGCAATGGTATCGTTCCGTTCATCATCACAGATGAGTTGAAAATGTTTTATTATAGAGGATTGCACGAATGGAATCATATTAAAGGTTATCTGATGGATACTTGTCTTACAGCACAGGACTTCTATAAGCGTCTGCTCGATTACTTCCAGATTAAATATCAGGACTAGTCTTAGGTTAGGGATATGTATAGTATGTTATTCTCTTACTATATCTTTTGTTAAATCCGGGAATAATCTTGTTGAATTCAAGAAAAAAAGGTGGAAATGCTTGGTGTTTCCACCTTATTTTATTAAATTTGCAGCAAGTTTTTGAAGAAATGCAGTATTCTAAATGACTGCATGAACCTGAAGAAACAACTAATAGAATAGTAATAACTAACTAAATAAACGACAAAATGATGAACTACAAGAAATTGGCTCTTACCGTTGCGGCTGGAGCGATGGCAACTACAATGATGGCGCAATCTGCACCAAAATTGAATGCCAACAACATCGACGAAGTTATCAAGGCGATGACCTTGGAAGAAAAAGCCCAGATGCTGGTGGGCGGTGGTAACGATGGATTCGTGGGCAGTGGCGCTATGCTCGGACATCAGAAGAAGTTCGTGCCGGGTGCTGCGGGTACTACTGTAGCCATCCCTCGTCTCGGCATTCCTACAACTGTTCAGTGTGATGGTCCTGCCGGTGTTCATATCGATGCTCATTGCCAAGGTGACAGCCGTAGCTACTTTGCCACCGGTTTCCCTATCGGAACCTGTCTGGCTTCTACCTGGAACACCGACCTGGTGCGCAAGGTGGGTGAGGCTATCGGTAACGAAACCCTGGAGTATGGCTGTGATGTTGTGCTCGGACCGGGTATGAACCTGCATCGCAATCCGCTCTGCGGCCGTAACTTTGAGTATTATTCAGAAGATCCAATCGTAACGGGTCTTATCGGAACCGCCTTTGTACAGGGTGTGCAGAGTCAGGGCGTGGGTGTAAGTGCCAAGCACTTTGCCGTGAACTCTCAGGAAACTGACCGTACCAAGGTGGATGAGCGATTGAGCCAGCGTGCTCTCCGTGAGTTGTATCTGAAGGGTTTCGAGATGATGGTTCGCAAGAGCAATCCTTGGACTATCATGTCTGCCTATAACAAAATCAATGGTGTTTATGCCCAGGGCAACAAGGGCCTCTTGACTGATATTCTCCGCAACGACTGGGGATATAAGGGAATCGTGGAGACCGACTGGATTGGTAAGCGTGCCGACCTTCCTCTGGAACAGGAAGTTGAGGCTGGCAACGACCTGATGATGCCGGGTTATCCAGCACAGGTGCAGGATATTGTTGATGCCGTAAAGAATGGCAAGTTGGATATCAAGGATGTGGACCTCAATGTTCGCCGTATGCTCGAATATATCGTGAAAACTCCTCGATTCAAGGGATATAAATATAGTGGTGAGCCAGACTTGAAGGCTCATGCAGCCATCACCCGTCAGAGTTCTACCGAGGGTATGGTGCTTCTGAAGAATGATGCAGCTCTTCCTATCCAGGGCTTGAAGACCGTGGCACTCTTCGGTGTCAACTCTTACGACTTCATGTCGGGTGGTCTTGGCAGTGGCGCCGTTAATGTAGGCTATTCTGTAGATATGGTCACCGGTTTGAAGAACATCGGGGTGGCAACTACTCCTCAGCTTACGGAAATCTATCAGAATTATGTGAAGTATGCCAAGGCTAAGTTGAAGGCAGACAAGAATCCGATGATGTGGTTCCTGGATCAGGGACAGCCAAAGCTCGATGAAATCGAGATTACCGAGCGTTGTGTAGCTGGCGAGGAGCCAAAGGCAGACGCTGCCATCATCACCATCGGTCGTCAGGCAGGTGAGGGTATGGATCGCCAGATCAATGGTGAGTTCAACCTCAGTCAGATAGAGCAGGATATGATTTTCCGTGTATCTGATGCTTTCCATGCCAAGGGTAAGAAGGTTATTGTCATCATCAACTCTGGTTCTGTGATGGAGACAGCCAGTTGGAGAGACCGTGTGGATGCTATTCTCGTAGCTTGGCAGCCAGGTATCGAGGGTGGTAACTCTGTAGCTGATATCCTGACCGGTAAGGTGAATCCATCGGGTAAGTTGACCATGACCTGGCCTATCGCTGCTACCGATCATCCTTCTACCGCCAACTTTGCCAAGGATTACGATATGTACACCTACAAGAATCTGTTGGATTGGAGCAAGGGCAACATCAAGGGTTACGACTATAGCAACCACGAGGAGGATATCTACGTAGGTTATCGCTACTTTGATACCTTCAAGAAGAATGTGGCTTATCCTTTCGGTTATGGTTTGAGCTATACTACCTTCGAGTTTGGCAAGCCATCTGTTAAGGCAAAAGGCAATAACATTGAGGTTAGCGTAACCATCAAGAATACCGGTAAGGTTGCCGGCAAGGAAGTTGCTGAGGTTTATGTCACCGCTCCTAAGGGTGCTTACGAGAAGCCAGCCAAGGAACTCAAGACCTTCGGCAAGACCAAGTTGCTGAATCCAGGTGAGAGCCAGACTTTGAAGATGACACTTGAAAAGCGCGATCTCGCCAGCTTCGATGAGGCTAACAGCCAGTGGAAGGTAGATGCAGGTAACTATCTCTTCAAGGTAGGTAGCGATGTGGAGAACATTAAGGGTACTGCTACATTGAAGGTATCTGAATACACCGAGAAGACAAGCAATGCCTGCGCTCCTAATGTTCAGATGAACTATCTCAGAAAGAACTAGTCTTCCTCATCGTTATCGCATCTTTAAAGAGAAAACTGGCAAAACACCAACAGAATGGCGCATAGAATGCCCCTGAAAGTGCTTATAATAGCCCAAAAGTCATTTTTTTTAGGACTTTTGGGCTGTTATAAGCACTTTTTTATTATCTTTGCACGCAAAAAGCAATAAAATATGTTGATAGGAAGAGAACAAGAGCAAGAGATGCTGCATAAAGCTTACGAGTCAGATAGCTCACAGTTTGTTGCAGTGTATGGTAGAAGACGTGTAGGCAAAACCTATCTGGTCAGAGAGTGTTTTGCGGATAAATTCGTTTTTCAACATTCTGGTGTTGCAAAAGCAAGTACAAAATTGCAATTGCGTTATTTTAAGGAGTCGCTACTAAAGAGCGGATTCCCAAAGGCTCGTTTGCCCAAAGATTGGATAGAGGCTTTTTCGATGTTGGAGCAATTGATAGAGCAATCAGAAGCTGAGAAGAAAGTAGTTTTCATAGATGAAATACCTTGGATGGATACTCCTCGCTCAAATTTCATTACAGCATTGGAATACTTTTGGAATAGTTTTGCCTCTGCACGCAAGGATGTCCTTTTGATTGTTTGTGGCTCTGCTACATCCTGGATTATTAATAAGGTGTTGAAAAATCATGGCGGTTTGCATAATAGAGTAAACCTCCGTATATCTTTACAACCTTTCACTTTGCACGAATGTGAACTGTATGCCAAAAGCATCGGTATGCGCACAACCCGTTATGAATTGCTGGAATATTATATGGTATTGGGTGGTGTTGCTTTCTATTGGTCTTTGTTGGACAAGGGAAAGAGCGTGGCTCAAAATATAGATAGCCTATTGTTCTCAATAACAGGTCAACTACACAATGAGTTTAACGAGTTGTATGATTCTTTGTTCAACAATCCTGAACCTTACCTGAAAGTTATCAACGTCTTGGGAACCATCAAGGTGGGAATGCCTCGTACAGAACTGCTAGAAAAGATAGGATTGTCGAGTGGTGCCAATATCACTCGAATTCTTGACGACTTGGAAGCATGTGGCTTCATCCGTAAATACAATGCTTTTGGCAAGAAGCGGAATGATACTATTTATCAGCTGATAGACAACTTCACATTGTTCTACTTCAAGTTTATGAAAGACAATAAAGGTGGCGATGAGCATTTCTGGTCGCATAGTTATTTGTCGCCTGTGAGATACACATGGGTTGGCTTGGCGTTTGAGCGAGTATGTATGCAACATGTAAATCAAATCAAGCACAAGTTAGGCATTAGTGGTGTCTTGACAAGTGTTTCTTCCTGGTCTGTCAAAGATGACCCTGTTTATGGTCAAGGTGCGCAAATTGACCTGTTGATAGAACGTGCAGATAATGTAGTGAATGTTTGCGAGATTAAGTTCTCGCAAGATAAATATGTCATTAGTCAGGACTATAGTCGGAATTTAGCACATAAGATAGAGCGTTTCTTGCAGACCACGAAGACCAGAAAAACTTTGCATCTCACAATGATAACAGTAAATGGTCTTGCTCATAATGAGTATTGGGGGATGGTGCAGAGCGAAGTCGTGGCAGATGACTTGTTTCACAATTAATCTGTAAAGATATCTCTTTGTAGATTTCTCGGCATCTCTTTTCCTATCCTCAAAAGCAAAGAACTCCCGTCTCTTTTCTGAGATGGGAGTTCTTGTTTAGAAGGAATACTGGGCGGAAATCATCAGTTCGCGAGGGCGAAGATGATAGCTGTCGGTCAATGTACTGATGCCGCTATAGATGGTTTCCATATAGTTCTTCTTGTTGAAAAGGTTTCGAAGCTCTGCAGAAAGGCGGAGCTTTTTCATTCTCCAAACTGCCGAGGCATCGCCAAGGAGGGTGTTAAGGTGGCTGCCCTCTTGCAGTTCATTGCGATAATGTACGAGCGAGAAGGAGAGGTCCACATGGCTGATGGTAGCGGTGGCAGATACGCTTTGGCGCCAATTAAATAACGATGACTTCGCCATTTTTTGACGTTTCGAGTTGTAAAAAGAGAATTCTCCCTCATAGCTAAAGGCACACCAGGACGGCGAGAAGTCGATGCTAGGCTTCACTGTATAGTTGTCGGCGGTGTAGCTGATGGCTTTGCCGCTGCTGTATTGCTCACCCTTGCTGTAGTTGTAACTGCCCTCCAGGCGGGTCTTCAGATGAAGGTCGTAGAAACCCTTGGAGATATAGAGCGAACCTCCGATGTTATCGCTCTTGCAGTCCTGCTTATATAATGAGGTATAGTATTTGCCATCCTCGATGCGTAGGTCGGATGCCGTGTTCATCCAGTTTTTGCTGGCATTGACCAATGCGCTGAAGAAGATTTCCTTGATAGGGCGCTTGTAGTCGTAACTCAACTTACCATAAAGAGAGCGGGTTATCGGAATGATGTCGCTCGAAGTGTACCAAGAGCGATAACTTTTGCGATATTGCTTTATGGCGTAGTTGGTGGCATTGCCTGTTCCGGTACTGTATCCCGTGAAGATAGTCAACTCTCTACGGAAATCCAATTTCTTATATAAGTAAAGGTAGGGTGATACGGTAAGTAGAGTCTTCTGTGGATAGGTGAAGCGTTCCCAAATGAAGTCGGGAGAGAACGACATACGGAACGTCTCGGTCTTGTATTGCCAGTAAGGGGTGAACTTCCCTGTGATGTTAAGGCTGTTTTGACCGATTTCATCGTGACTGTTTTCGATGGATCCGTTGTTTTTGCCGATTTCATCGCTTCTTTCCTGATATTTCGCATAGATGTTGTTGAGGTCGATACTCATTCTATATTCCTGTGTCCAGTGGAAGCGATTCTTCATCCACTGTAAGGCGTGGGCAGTATGCCAAAGGTTGGTGCGGATACGATTGCGGTCGTCATTAACGTAAAGGTCTGCCACACCATGGTGATAGTCGGCTGTGCTACGCCAAGAGAGTTGACTTTTCTTGAAGACGAAGAGGCGGTAGATACTTGCCGAGAGGTCGAGCTTTGGGATTCGGACACGTTGGGTAAGCGTGTCGTTGATGTTTGACAAACCGTCGCTTTGTGCTGCGCTGAGGCTGATGCTCTCGTTGCCATAATGCTCAGCCTTGTTTACCTTGTTCTCCCATTGCAGATTGAAGGCATCGCTGATCATCGTCTTTTGGTTGTGCTCCGTGGTAACTGTGGGAGCTTCGCCGCCGAGGTCGTAGATACTCATGTTCTCTCGCTCTTGTCTGGTTACCGTACGAAGATAGTTGGCTTCTATGCGAGTCTCTGCATCGTCCTTGTTCTTCTTGATATGGTTGATGGAGTATTTTTGCGAGGTGTTGAAGCGCAGGCGTTCTTCATCGATAGGAGCGTCAAGCGATGGTACTGATATCCATGATGGAAGGGAGGCAGGAGCCAGACGATTGCTGTAAGATGCGAGTTGGTTAAGTGCATAGCCGAGATTTTTACCTGTTCTGTCGTATTCTGCATCATACATCATCTGTTTCTTCTTGCCAATTTGCATGATATTGATGCTTCCGCCTACGTGGGACGGATGCCCTACGAGCATGTAAGGCTTGAGGGTGGGCATCAGTTTGTCGCGGGCACTATCCTTCAGGGCGATGTTCATCGCTACATTATCCGTAAAGGTCTTGTTCTGGAGCGCCTTGATAGGCTGGTCATGCTCGATGACTTCGGCCTTTTTTACGTCTTTTGCCTTGATATTCTCTTCTAGTTGGTTATATTTGCCACCGGTCAGGTCGAGACCTTCTACTGTGAATCGGTTGATGGGCTTACCATTGTAGTTGATACGGCCATTCTTCTCTATATCCACGCCTGGCAGCTTTTTCAGTACATCTTTCAGTGAGTTATCTCGTTCGTTGGCAAAGCGTGTGAGGTCGAAAGATATGGTATCTCGACCCGTGATGCGAGAGCCTTTTACTTGTACTTCCTTCAAGACAAAAGCTGTGGAAGCCATACTGATAATGGTTTCTTTTCCCGATGAAATCGATGTTTTTGTCTTTTTATACCCCATAAACGTGGCCTGCAGTTTGTCGTTGGCTTGCTTTTCGGTGATAGGGAGCATGAAGGTTCCGTCCTCCTTTGTTCTTGTAAACTTCAAGGGCTTTCCATTGCGGAGCAGCGTGATGGAGACGTTGGCTAGACGGTTATGGGTCAATGAATCTTCTACATAACCATGAATCCCGGTAGCAGTGTTGTCGTCATCGAGTAAGATAGGAGTGTTTCTCTTGCTCTGCATCGCCATTGGGATGCAGAACAAGAGAAAGAAAGCGATAAAACTGATAATTATTCTCTTCATAATTCGCCTTTTTCTATTTATCTGTTTGCAAACCTTTTAGTTGCTCCTTTACTTTCGCTGTAAGTTTAGCTTTTTCCTTTTCATCCTTCAACTTATCAGCTTTTGCCAAGAACATCTGGAGATAGAGTTTTGCCTGTGGCTTCATCTTGGCTCCGATATACATTTGCGCAGCATTGTAATAGTTGTGAGGATCGTCCTCGTCATCATATTCGATGCACTGGGCGAAGGCATGGCCTGCATTCTCGTATTCCAACTTATAGTAATAAAGCTCAGCAAGTTGCTGGTTTACGTATAGTCCACGACTGCGAGGGTAAGCCACGGTTATAGACCGTTCCAGGTTGATGATGGCGTGTCGTACCAGGGTTTCCTTTTCCACGATGTTCTTGGTCTGTTCGGAAAGTTTCTTGCAAGTCATGCCCAAGTAGAAGAGACTGTTCATATTTGGGTTGTCTTTCTTCATCTCTGCCGCCTTGTTCAGATGGGTATAGGCTTCTCTGTACTTTTCCAAGTTATAATAGCACAATCCTATGACGAGGTTAGACTCAAAATTGTCGAATCCACCGGCTATAAGCTTCTTGTATCTAGGGATGGCTTGCTCGTATCTAAGCTGTAAATAGAGCGAATAGGCAAGCTCCTTGTTGATGAGAAGATTCGTGGAGTCTCGTTTTTCTACATACGACAAGGCGAATGCTGAAACGCTTTCAGGCTCCCCATGGTTGTTCCATTGCTGAAGTAGGGTGGCAAATACCTCCCCGTCGTATGGGTATTTGCCATAGATAGTCATGCCATATAATTCTACCTTTTTTTTATCGCCAAGATTAAGATAGGAATAGAACATCATGCGCAAGTCTTCATGGTTGAGACTGTCGTTAGGAATGCTATCCATGCAAGAGATGCACTTCTTGTTGTCGCCACGAAGACGATAGCAAGAAGCGAGCTTTCTGAGAACATTCAAATCGTGTGGATGTTCATTGATATATTGCTGGTAATAGGTGATGGCATGGAACGAGTCATGCTCGTTCATGCAACTGTCGCCCAGCAGTATCAAGCGATGGATGGGAGTTTGTTCTTTCTTGGCAGATATTCCGATGATTCCAAGGAATACCAAACAGATGATGAATAAATATCTTTTCATGCTTATATTGTTCGTTTGTTGTTATGGCATAGAATACGATCAGTTAATCGAGCTGGAGTTACTCCAGTTCGATAGGGTTGCCCTTGTTGCTTCGGTTTAGAGCCTTGATGGCACCTTCGGGTAATTTCTTAAACGTAAATCCAGTTTTTCTCGCTGTTGCTTTGAGAGCTTCTGCGCCATCAAATTTATGCTTAGCCTCTCTTAACTCTTTCTGTGTTACTTTCTCTCTTGCCTTTTCCGTGAAAGTTATGCTTTCGGTCCCATTCAATGTGCTCATACCGATAGCATTGAATATGTATTGTTTGTTCTGGTCGTAAGCAAGTAGAACAAGACCAGGCAGTCCGGAAATTTTCCAAGGTCCTTCGCTTATAGGTATGTCTTCTGAGTACCAGGCATACCAGGTTCTGCCTTTGAAGAATGCTTTTGCCAACAGGCATTTATAGCCAATGATGGTAGTTGTGCTATCTGGGATAAGCTGCCAGTTTGGCACCTCTAATTGTTCTGTACATTGGTAGTTACCAAGTACTTTATCCAGTAAAGTGGTTTGCCCCTTTGATGGATAGTTCTTGTAGAATTCCCAATGGATTCTGCCACCTCTAGGAATTTTACTCATGTCATATTGCCCCGTCTTAGCTTGTTCATCCATGATAGAATCGGATATTTGCTTGGTTCTATCATAGAAATGAGTTGTCTTGCTACCGATGTCCAGTCGCATTTCGCTCTCCCAATAGTTGTAGGGAACTGTTGTGGTATCTGGTACCATTTTCCCATTGTAGGTGATGCGATAGTTTACCTTGTCAATATTGACCACTTTCTCATTTTTGTTGCCTTTCTGAGCATTCAAGCTGCATACTGTGAGTATGGCTGCTAATAATAATGTTATTCTTCTCATAGTCGTTTGATGTTTTGAATTTCGGATGCAAAGGTAACACAAATGATAGATATAGCCAAATCGGAATTACACGTCAGTGAGTGCAGATGTATTGATAGCGAGAGAGTTACGATTAGGAAAAACTTAAAATACAAGCTTTTTGTAATGCTTCGATAACTTAATGGAGCATAGCGGAAAAATGATGGAAATGCTTATCTGATGATGTCATCGAACGACTCTGCTCCAGTGTCACTCTTGATTCTCGACTTTCTTACCCTGATATTCGAGAGAGAGTATTGCAGGATTTGCATCACTTCCTCATCGCTCTTGCCGATATGGTAGAGGATGCAGAAGAGGCTTTGTGATGGATTCAAGTCGTAGTTTTCCAATCGTTCGCTATACTTCTCGTCTATCACCTTGAAGCTAGCAAGAAGTTGTCGGATGCCTTGCTTACCTATCTGGCTGATGTTTTGATTTTGTATCGTCATCGAATAATACACCAAGCCTTGGCTGATGTCTGTGAGCTCGGTAATTTGAGCCTTGTATTCCTCGATGTCCTTGTCACGGCGTTTCAGTTTGCGAAGCTGGGTGGTGATTTCGTGGTTTAATCGTTCGCATTGCTCCGATAACGAAGAGTTCTCCACATCTTTTAACTGGTGCAGTGACTCATGCAAGTTTTTAATAGTTTGGTGAGCCTTTCGGATTCTGGAAATGGAGAGGTAAGTCATCGTCAAGAGAATGATGAGCACGATGATGATTCCTACAAATATATAGGTCTTAACCTTTTCATAGCGATAACGAGTGTTTCCACCCTCGTACATCAGTTTTACTTGATTTTCCTTTCCTGAGTTTTCGTCTTTGACAAGCAAAGGAGCTTCTTGTCGTAATTCGTGGGCAACACGGTTTGCCATAAGCGTATCTCCTTTTTGTAGGGAGAGGAAATATAAGGGGAGATAATACTTATATCCTAAAGCAAAGGAATAGGATCCCCATGAGTTTAGGCGTTCTTGATCTATTCTATAGTTTTCTTTGATATGCTGCATGGCGAAGGCATGGGTTTCCTTGCTGTTTCTTGTGAGCAAGCGATAGAAGTCGATGTTGTTGTCATATTTTACCCCGTGATTGTCTTGCGCTTTCTTTGCATAGCTTATCAAGATCGAATCAGGCGTATTGCCCCTGTCCATCAAGGCTTGGAAGTAATGATAGTACATGGGTCCCAAGGTGCTGTCCTTGTTCTCTTTGATTTGATTGGCTACTTCGAAAGCTTGGTTGGCAAGTTCTTGGTCTTGGTTGTTGATGCTGCGATAGAGTAGTGCCCAGGCACGGTAGCGGATATTGTTGGTTTGGCGAGCCTCGTCTTCTAACTCTACGGTGTAAATGTTTTGGTGGGTAATGCGACACAATATGTCGTACATATCCAGCTTCTCCTTTTCTCTCATATTGCTATCGTAGGCGATGGCCTGTGAGAAACATTTGATGGCTTTTGCGGTATCTCGATAGTTGTTGAGTATCGAGGCTCCCTTATAATATAAGGAGCGTGCGAGAAGAGGTTCATCCTTTTCGTTCACGAAGATGTTGATGGCATCGTCTATGTCGTAGTCTTTATGGATGTAACCATTGAGCTGATATTCTATCTTGGCTGTTAAGAGCTTATAGTAGCCTTTGTTGTCGTTGCTGTCAGCACGAGAGAGGAATACCTTGGCTTGTGCTGGGTATTCGTCGGCAAGGTCGTCTATCTCAGGGAAGGATAGGCGATATCCTGAGCCCATGCAACTGGCGAGAATGGCCAGCTGCATGATAGTGAACAGAAATATGATGATTTTCTTGCTTGTATAAATCATATTGTTATCGTCAAATTATCAACTTTACATTTGTTGTTTCAGAAATCTTTTTGCAAAAGTACAATAAATTGTCGATAAGAACAAGAAAATAAGCTTTCTATTTCAGATTTTTGTAGAAACTCGCAAAAATCTGAAATGGAAAGCCTTTGAGATGTCCCTATCGCTCGATTGGATTGAAGACACGTTTCCTTGCTTTTGGTTTGATAGGCTTGCCGTTTGCATCGGTTGCTTTTACGTCCCTTAGCATCTCACTTCCATCGTCTCTCTGCTTGATTTTGGTGAGGTCAGACTGGGAAACTTTCTCAGCCTTTTCTGGCTTGGCGTATTTGAGAGTCTCCTTGCCTTTCAGGTCTTCCAGTCCGATGGCGTTGAGATAGAATTGTTGCTGTGCATCGTAGGCACGGAGGATAAGACCTGGCAGACCGCAGAGTTTCCAAGGACCTTCTGGCACAGGGATATCCTCAGCATACCAAGCTAACCAAGTTCTTCCCTTGAAGTTGGTCTTGGCGAGTTGGCAATGATAGCCGATGATGGTTGTGGTGCTGTCTGGGATGAGTTGCCAATCAGGAGTCTCGGCCTTTTCGATGCAGTGATAGGTTCTCAAAGCCCACGATTCTTGAAATAGGGTCTGACCGTTCTTTGGGTAGTTCTTGAGGAATTCAAAGTCCATGCATTTTACCGGCTTGGCTTTTCTTAGGTCAATGACACCGCCTGAAAGCATCATTTGTAAGACTTGCTTTTTCCATTGCTCCTTGGACTGGTTATAGAAGTGAGTGATGTTGCTACCGATGTCGAGTCGCATCTGTGCCTTGCGATAGATATACGGCATTTCTGTGGTGTCGTTCACCTGTTTTGCATCGTAGGTGATGCGATACTTCACTTGGTCGAGGGTGAGTGTGTCCACGCCCGATCTCATCTGTGCTTTTGCGGTCAGGCTGCCTAAGGCGAGGATGGCTGCGAAAATCAATGTAAGTTTCTTCATGTTCTCTATTTATTTTTTGATGCTTATTTACGAGTAAGACGCAGAGATAGGGAAAAGGTAAACAGAATAATGACGGTCAGTTGGATTATCTGAAGCAGAAGTAGTCTATGTGAATAATACTCTAGAACGAGGCAATCTAGAAGAAACACCCGTAAAATGGGGAAAGAAGAGATTGAAAATCTTCCCTTAAGAGATATTCTCACCAGACTTAACCTGTAATGATATCTCTTCGTAGATTTCGCGGCATCTCTTTTCCTTCATTTTATTCTTTACGCCAACGGCAATCATATCCTCTACGGTCGGATGCCCAGTTCCATTTACAGATGTTGCGTGTTCACCATTATATCCCTCGGTGCAATGGGTGAGGTCGTAGGCAGGAGCTAAATGCCAGTGCCATTTGCTATCGCTCTCTTTCTGAACCCAAAAAGAGAAGTTCTTGCAGTGGTCGTCCTTGTTGTCCATTATATAATTGAAAACCATGCGGCGGTACATCTCTTCTACATCCTCTTGGCTCTGGGTAAGATAACCTGTAAGCGCCAAAAGGTTGAGATAATCGAGAATTGGGTTGGAAAGGGAAACGTTGAGCAAGGCTCCAGCTGTGGCTACGTGAATGCGTTCGCCTGTTGGAGAAATGTCGAAGCGACGGCAGGCAAAATACTTGTTGTTTACCAGTTTGAAGTCGGGTACTTGGATACCACATTGCTTGGCTATCTCATTATAATGATACTCTTGCTTTCCCATATCTTGTGGGTCATAGGTATGGCGAAACTTGACCAACCAATGACCATCCTCATTTGTGAAAACGGCTTTCGGGCGACAACCGCCACTATTACCGCTATTATATAATAATAATCCTGCGTCATTATCCTGTTGCTCCTTCAATACTTCCAAGGCTTTGGCTTGTAAAAGGTCAAAGTCATCAATCTCGTGTCCAGTCTGGATAGAAGTTATAGGTTCGTAGGTCAATGCGCCCATACCTCCATTGCCCACGATGCTCAGTCGGTCGAGAGCAGATAGCTCAAAGTCGTTGATACCCTCTTTTAGCAAGGCTTTATGCAATAGGTATCTACCATATCCATCGGGTAGGCTGTCTTCGAAGATACCAAAGTTCCCGTTGAAAGGGGTGGCTTTGGCAATGAAAAGACCAGGCTTCAGTGGCAATTCCAACGGAGATATACTAAAGCCAGATGCCAACCACTGATTGTCATACTCGAATGTGCATACCTTTCCATCGGCACTCAATGACAGTGTGCCGACTTTCTCCTGGTGATATTTCACGGCTAAAGATTCAATATGTTTCATTGTCTGTAAGCCTTTTTCTTGTTAGCGTTTCTTTTTATCTTTTGCAACTCCTCCATGGTGGAGTACTTGGGTTGCGAGAAGACGTTCTTGATTTCTGATGTGTATTCCAAAGCTATGGCGATACCTATCAGATTTTTGAGGGAGATGAGGCCCTTTTGTTCGAATCTGGTGATGTTGCTGACGGCAACGCCTGACTTGTCTGCCACTTGCTCACGTGTCAGATTCTTCTCTATTCTTCGTTTTCTGAAGTCGTTTGCCATCTCCTTTGCAATCTCATCAGGATTGTCGTGGAGGTAGTTATCTAATATTGCTAATATATTATTCGTTTCTTGCATAATCGTTGGGATAATAACAAGATATTATCAGTTGCAAAGATACAAAAAATAATGTTATGTTCCAAATAAAAATGAACTAAAATGTCAAAATCCCTTATAACCTTGTCTCTTATCCTCAAAAGCAAAGAACTCCCGTCTCTTTTCTGAGATGGGAGTTCTTGTTTAGAAGGAATACTGGGCGGAAATCATCAGTTCGCGAGGGCGAAGATGATAGCTGTCGGTCAATGTACTGATGCCGCTATAGATGGTTTCCATATAGTTCTTCTTGTTGAAAAGGTTTCGAAGCTCTGCAGAAAGGCGGAGCTTTTTCATTCTCCAAACTGCCGAGGCATCGCCAAGGAGGGTGTTAAGGTGGCTGCCCTCTTGCAGTTCATTGCGATAATGTACGAGCGAGAAGGAGAGGTCCACATGGCTGATGGTAGCGGTGGCAGATACGCTTTGGCGCCAATTAAATAACGATGACTTCGCCATTTTTTGACGTTTCGAGTTGTAAAAAGAGAATTCTCCCTCATAGCTAAAGGCACACCAGGACGGCGAGAAGTCGATGCTAGGCTTCACTGTATAGTTGTCGGCGGTGTAGCTGATGGCTTTGCCGCTGCTGTATTGCTCACCCTTGCTGTAGTTGTAACTGCCCTCCAGGCGGGTCTTCAGATGAAGGTCGTAGAAACCCTTGGAGATATAGAGCGAACCTCCGATGTTATCGCTCTTGCAGTCCTGCTTATATAATGAGGTATAGTATTTGCCATCCTCGATGCGTAGGTCGGATGCCGTGTTCATCCAGTTTTTGCTGGCATTGACCAATGCGCTGAAGAAGATTTCCTTGATAGGGCGCTTGTAGTCGTAACTCAACTTACCATAAAGAGAGCGGGTTATCGGAATGATGTCGCTCGAAGTGTACCAAGAGCGATAACTTTTGCGATATTGCTTTATGGCGTAGTTGGTGGCATTGCCTGTTCCGGTACTGTATCCCGTGAAGATAGTCAACTCTCTACGGAAATCCAATTTCTTATATAAGTAAAGGTAGGGTGATACGGTAAGTAGAGTCTTCTGTGGATAGGTGAAGCGTTCCCAAATGAAGTCGGGAGAGAACGACATACGGAACGTCTCGGTCTTGTATTGCCAGTAAGGGGTGAACTTCCCTGTGATGTTAAGACTGTTTTTGCCGATTTCATCGCTTCTTTCCTGATATTTCGCATAGATGTTGTTGAGGTCGATACTCATTCTATATTCCTGTGTCCAGTGGAAGCGATTCTTCATCCACTGTAAGGCGTGGGCAGTATGCCAAAGGTTGGTGCGGATACGATTGCGGTCGTCATTAACGTAAAGGTCTGCCACACCATGGTGATAGTCGGCTGTGCTACGCCAAGAGAGTTGACTTTTCTTGAAGACGAAGAGGCGGTAGATACTTGCCGAGAGGTCGAGCTTTGGGATTCGGACACGTTGGGTAAGCGTGTCGTTGATGTTTGACAAACCGTCGCTTTGTGCTGCGCTGAGGCTGATGCTCTCGTTGCCATAATGCTCAGCCTTGTTTACCTTGTTCTCCCATTGCAGATTGAAGGCATCGCTGATCATCGTCTTTTGGTTGTGCTCCGTGGTAACTGTGGGAGCTTCGCCGCCGAGGTCGTAGATACTCATGTTCTCTCGCTCTTGTCTGGTTACCGTACGAAGATAGTTGGCTTCTATGCGAGTCTCTGCATCGTCCTTGTTCTTCTTGATATGGTTGATGGAGTATTTTTGCGAGGTGTTGAAGCGCAGGCGTTCTTCATCGATAGGAGCGTCAAGCGATGGTACTGATATCCATGATGGAAGGGAGGCAGGAGCCAGACGATTGCTGTAAGATGCGAGTTGGTTAAGTGCATAGCCGAGATTTTTACCTGTTCTGTCGTATTCTGCATCATACATCATCTGTTTCTTCTTGCCAATTTGCATGATATTGATGCTTCCGCCTATGTGGGACGGATGCCCTACGAGTAAGTAGGGCTTGAGAGTAGGCATCAGTTTGTCGCGGGCACTATCTTTCAGGGCGATATTCATTGCGATATTATCGGTAAAAGTCTTGTTCTGAAGTGCCTTGATTGGTTGGTCATGCTCGATGACTTCGGCCTTTTTTACGTCTTTCGCCTTGATGTTTTCTTCCAGCTGGTTGTATTTGCCACCAGTCAGGTCAAGTCCTTCCACGGTGAATCTATTGATAGGCTTACCATTGTAGTTGATACGGCCATTCTTCTCTATATCCACGCCCGGCAGCTTTTTCAATACATCCTTCAGACTGTTGTCTCGTTCATTGGCAAAGCGAGTGAGATCGAAAGAAATGGTATCCCGACCTGTGATACGAGAGCCTTTCACCTGTACTTCCTTTAAGACAAAAGCTGTTGAAGCCATACTGATAACGGTTTCTTTTTCCGATGAAACCGCCGTTTTTTGCTTTTTATAGCCCATATAGGTAGCTTGTAGCATATCGCTGGCTTGCTTTTGTGCTATGGGAATCAGGAAAGTTCCGTCTTCCTTGCTGCGTGTAAACTTCAAGGGCTTTCCATTGCGTAGCAGCGTAACCGATACGTTGGTCAGACGGTTGTGTGTAAGTGAATCTTCCACATAACCGCTAATCTTCTCTTGGGCAAACGCATGGCACGCCACGAACAGAATAGTGAAAAGAACTATTATTTTCTTCATCTTTTTTCTCTCTTTTCTATTTTACCTTAGACACTTATCTTGCTAATGTCTTTAAGACGCTTGTCTGGCAAAAAAGTAAACTGCTAATTATCTTTCAATCGGATTGTATGGCTCAGCACGCTTGGAATGCTTCAGGATATTTCCTTTTTCATCCTTGATCTTTACAATTGCAGCATACTTGGCATCTTGAAGCAGATAGCCGATAGGGTCGGCATAGTATTTTTTGTAAATGGAGGTCAATGATTTGCGGTCGATAGGCTCGAAAGTCTTACCTTTATAATAGATAGGTATGGAGCCTTTGCCTGTTGTGAGTCCTACAGCTGTAAATCCATAATCGTTCTCGGAGTCGTGAGCCTTGAGAATCAATCCCGGCAGTCCGCTCAGCTTCCAGGGACCATTGTCAATAGGGATGTCTTCCGTGTACCATGCAATCCATGTTCTACCCTTAAACTTGGCAATAGCCTGGTGGCACTCGTAACCGCAGATGGAATCGATACTGTCTGTGAGTTGCCAGTCTATCGGTTCCATCGGTTCAATGCACAAATATCTGTCAGCAGCAAAGAAATCGAGATAGGCAGTCTTGCCCTGTTCTGGATAGTTCTTATATATTTTCCAATTAATCTGTCCGCCATTACCGGAGAAATTGACAGGTATTCCTTTTGCCATATTTGCGGAGATGGTAGAGTCTCTTTGGAATATCGGATAACTGTAGAATGCGGAATACTTGTTGCCAATCTGCAAGAGCATTTTCTCTTCGATGCGGCCAATGAGGGTGTCGGTCTTGGTATATTTCTTTTCGTAAATATACTCGGCATCATATACTACCTGATACTTTACCTGATCAATGGAATCTCCCATGCCAATGCTTGATTCATCGAACAGGTTTACTGTTTGAGCTTGGAGCATGCAAGCATATAATGCAAGCCATGCTATTAATAATACCTTTTTCATAATCTTCGTCTATTATTCATTATTTTTATCTGTTTCTTTCGTTTTTGTGATGCAAAGGTACTGAGATCATCCGATGAAATCGATGATTTCTGTTACTGAGTTATTACTTTTGCATCTTTTCGCCTATTATTATTTTATTACTCTTGCCTTTGTTTACGGATTTTTCAGTAACTTTGCCGTCAAAATTCAAAAGATCAGGAAAGTATGAACAGTAACAGTAAGCTGAAAATAGTATGGATGGTATGTGGAGTAGCAATTGTTTTGTTGTTCTGCACGCAGACTTATTGGCTCCATCTTCAATGTCAATATAGCTTAGACCAGCAGGTAGAACAATTCAAGAAGGATTGTGATGAGGTGTTGGCGCAAGATTTGAAGTATAGAAAAAAGTTACAGGAAAATTCATCTACGAAAGGTAGAAGAGATACGATTATGCTCAAGGTAGAATCTGAATATGATATGAAGAAGGGATGTAGCCGTACAACGCTTTCTTTTTGGAACAATCACCGCTTTCTTGTCCGTTTGAATGATCCTGATCTTACGGGTGATGATGCTTATCTCATCATTAGCAGATATCTGGCTAATATAGGTAAGCATCCCTCGTTGGCTTCATATCAAAGATTACTGGATGATAAGGGATATGGGAAGATATCCTTTTTTCGTCATCTTGATTACAAGACCGTCTTCCTGAATGCAAAATATGATGTCGAAGGTAGATGGTCACGTGTAGTGACGGTGAAGTATCAGACGAACCCAATGTTTCGCCAAGGTATTTCTTTTCAGGTGCCCATTCCTATTACTCGAACGCTCAAAGCCATGATGTGGCAATTGATAGGAAGCGTCTTTCTCTTTTTCATCTTGATAGGATGTCTGTATTATCTGGTTAAGACCATAGTCTTCCAGAAACGCATTGATGGCATTCGCCATGAGTTCCTAAAGAATATGATTTATGAGTTGAAGCAACCGAAAGAAGACGACAAAGGTGAAGAATCTGCTGTTTTTATCGGTTCCATAGCTTTCTACTATGCGCAGAATGAACTGCAATGTGGTAATTCCAGAGTAGTCATCACATCTCGTCAAGCTGAAATTCTGAAGCTTCTTGCCGAGAACCAGAACCAGCTTGTAGAGCGGGATTTCATACTGAATGAAGTATGGGGTGATGACTCATACTCCAATTCCCTTGCCCTGAACGTGCAGATTACCTATCTTCGCCGGGCATTGAACCTGGATGAAAAGGTAAGCATTGAAGCCGTCATCAAGAAGGGATATATCCTGCGAACCTGTTGATCTTGTTACCAACTCTCATCTTTTTAGAAAGGTGGAAGTTTTTTTATCTTAATTTATTTTGTCCTTCACCTATTTTGTTGTAACTTTGCAGTCGAAATTCGAATTTAAATTATTTTATGTAATTATGGCAAAAAAAGCTCTTTTAATGATTCTCGACGGATGGGGAATCGGTAAGCATGATAAGGGTGATGTTATCTTCAAGACTCCAACTCCTTATCTCGATTATTTGACAGCAGTTTCAGCACATTCTACTCTCCAGACTTGTGGCGAGGACGTAGGTCTTCCTAAGGGTCAGATGGGTAACTCAGAGGTAGGTCACCTCAACATCGGTGCTGGTCGTGTGGTATATCAGGACCTCGTTAAGATCAACAAGGCTTGCGAGAGCGGTGACATCTTGAAGAATCAGGAGATCATCAACGCTTACAGCTATGCTCAGAAGACAGGTAAGAAGCTCCACTTGATGGGCTTGACTTCTACCGGTGGTGTTCACTCTTCTTTGGATCACCTCTTCAAGTTGATTGAGATTGGTAAGGAATATGGTTTGAAGGAGACATACGTTCACTGCTTCATGGATGGCCGTGATACAGACCCTAAGAGCGGTAAGGGCTTCATCGAGGAGGTGCAGGCTTGCTGCGACAAGAATGGTGCACACATCGCAAGCATCGTAGGTCGTTTCTATGCTATGGACCGTGACAAGCGTTGGAACCGTGTAAAGGAAGCATACGACTTGCTCGTTGAGGGTAAGGGTAAGCAGGCTGACGATATGGTGAAGGCAATGCAGGAGAGCTACGATGAGGACGTAACAGACGAGTTCATCAAGCCAATCAATAACTCTAAGGTTGACGGTACTATCCAGGAGGGTGATGTTGTTATCTTCATCAACTACCGTAACGACCGTGCCAAGGAGTTGACACAGGTATTGACTCAGCAGGATATGCCAGAGGAAGGCATGCACACCATCAAGGACTTGCAGTACTACTGCATGACTCCATACGATGCAAGCTTCCAGGGTGTTCACATCCTCTTCCCTAAGGAGAACGTAATGAACACTCTCGGCGAGTACTTGAGCGCACAGGGCAAGAAGCAGCTCCACACTGCAGAGACAGAGAAGTATGCTCATGTAACATTCTTCTTCAATGGTGGTCGTGAGACTCCATACGAGGGCGAGGACCGTATCTTGGTTCCTTCTCCAAAGGTGGCTACTTACGACTTGAAGCCAGAGATGAGCGCTTACGAGGTAAAGGATAAGTTGGTTGGTGCTATCAACACACAGGAGTACGACTTCATCGTTGTAAACTTCGCTAATGGTGATATGGTAGGTCACACTGGTATCTACAACGCTATCGCTAAGGCTGTTCACGCTGTTGACAACTGTGTAAAGGACGTTATCGAGGCTGCCAAGGCTAACGATTATGAGGCTATCATCATCGCTGACCACGGTAATGCAGACCACGCTATCAACGAGGACGGTACACCAAACACCGCTCACTCTTTGAACCCAGTTCCATTCATCTACGTAACTGACAACAACTCAGCTACCGTTAAGGATGGCCGTTTGGCAGACGTTGCTCCTTCTATCCTCCACATCATGGGCTTGGAGCAGCCAGCTGATATGACAGGTGAGAACTTGATTTCTGACAACAAGTAAAAACGATTTTATATACCTCAAAAAAGTATCTTAAGATACTTGGTCAAGTATCTTAGGATACTTGCGTAAGTATCTTAAGATACTTTTGAATTTATATTAAGCATGAACGTAAAGATAGAAGAAAGTTGGAAACAGCATATAGGAGAAGAGTTCGACAAGCAGTATTTTGTTGACCTCACAAACTTCGTGAAAGAGGAATACCTGCGTACGCCCTGTTATCCTCCTGGCCGCTTGATTTTCAATGCCTTCAATCTCTGTCCTTTTGATGATGTGAAGGTAGTGATTATCGGACAGGATCCATACCATGAGCCGGGGCAGGCAATGGGGTTGAGTTTCTCTGTGCCGGATGGAATCACTTTTCCACCATCATTGATTAATATATTCAAGGAGATTCAGATGGATCTCGGCACTCCGATGCCAGCCACGGGCGATTTAACCCGCTGGGCAAAGCAGGGAGTATTGCTTCTCAATGCCACGCTTACCGTTCGTGCCCATCAGGCGGCAAGTCATCAGCGCAAAGGCTGGGAGGAGTTTACCGATGCAGCCATCAAGGCACTCAGCAAGGATAAGGAACACCTGGTGTTTATCCTCTGGGGCGGTTATGCCCGAAGCAAGGCGAAACTCATCGACACGAGCAAGCACCTGATATTGGAAAGTGTGCATCCTTCTCCATTATCTGCCAACCGTGGCGGATGGTTTGGCAATCATCATTTCTCCCGTTGCAATGCGTATCTGCAGCAGAATGGTATTTCGCCAATCCAATGGTAGGCACACCTAATTATATATAGCTATCCACTCATGGGTAGCTATCATTATTTAATATATCAAAGACATTTATTCATCTCAAAAAAACATTATGAAGAAAGACGAACTGCGTATTCTGCAGGTGGGCAACGTATTGGTTTCACCTGATATTATCACCGAAAAATTCTGTTGCGACCTTGATGCCTGCAAGGGCGAGTGCTGCATCGAAGGCGATGCGGGAGCTCCTGTTACCCTGGATGAAATCATGGAGATAGAGGATGCGCTCGATGTGGTTTGGGATGATCTCTCGGCTTCTGCCCAGGCTATCATTGACAAGCAGGGCGTGGCTTATACCGATATTGAAGGCGATTTGGTAACGAGTATTGTGAATGGTAAGGATTGTGTGTTTACCTGCTACCAGGACCTGAAGGACCTTGGCGATGGACATACCATTCCGAATTGCTGTCTTTGTGCCTTGGAACGTGCTTATCGCGAAGGCAAGTCGAAGTTCAAAAAGCCTATCTCCTGTGCCTTGTACCCTATCCGTGCCAAGGATTTCGGCAACGAGGTGTATGGCATCAACTATAACAAGTGGCGCATCTGCAAGGATGCCATCAAGAAGGGTGAGGAGTTGAATCTTCCGGTTTATAAGTTCCTGGAAGGTCCGCTGATTGAGAAGTTTGGCAAAGAATGGTATGATGAACTTTGCGAAGTGGCAGAGCAGTTGCTTGCCGATTTGGAAGATTAAATTCAGTTTAGTTTGAGACTTTGGAAGATATGATTTCCAAAGTCTTTTTTATTTGGTGCAACAAAGTCTTTTTGGCATAATAAAAAAGAGATTTCGAAAAGCTTGGTAGCTTATTTCGAAATCTCTAATCCTTCAATATTTACAATATTGCTTTTTTTGAATCTGCCATTCCATGTGAGGGTATAGATTCTTTGATTTTGAAATCTGAAGCGGAAGAAAGCCTGTTCATCCAATTCTCCGTTGCAAACGTATTGAAACCCATTGATGTTCAGTTTTTCTCCTCTGTGGGCCTCTCTGATGGTAATACGGATGGTGCCATAGAAGGGACGACCAAAGTCAATATTGTAGCCTAAAGAGTCGTTATAGGTACGAATGGGTTTGAGGACTTTTCCTAATTTATTCTCAGATTGACACACCTTGAATTCTTCTGTAGGAAGACTTCTGTCAATGTCCATGCTTCCTGTAGGACGATGCCAACCATACGGTTGATACTCTTCAGTTTTCCAATCAATGATGTTGGTACACGCATCAAAACGCTCAGTTTTTCCAGAATAGCAATCCTTGGGTTGTCGACAGAGCCAGGAGCCATCAGTTTGGTGGTGGAAAGGAACGCTGTCCTGATCCCAACCGTATATCTCCAGTGAAAGCTGTTTGCCATGGCTAGGTTTGCCCTGAGGTGCATACCATACAGCAATGACGTTGTCACCGGCTTTCAGATATCGGGTAATATCAAAAGTGCGTGATTGGAGTACATCATTCTTGATGCCTTCGAATTTTAAGCTTCCCGTTACGTTTCTTTCATTTATAAATATCTTGTAGTCGCCTGTACTGGCAACATTTGCGAACGCCTGTATTGGGCGATGGGGCATGATATAGCTTTTTCTAAACCATACTTCTGCTGATTCATCGGGGAGTGGATATGAAATCCAATGGGTACCGAACTCTTGTGCATTGGAGCTCAGTACCCATAGTAATGAAAATATGAGAGAAGTTATATATCTCATTTATTTGATCAATTTTGTTTCTCCAGCCTTGAAGTTGAGGACTTTCTGCTTTCCGTTGTAGTTGACGGTCAGACTTCCTGCGTTCTTGCTGGTAATAATAGCTTTCTTAACTTGTCCTTTATTCCATGATAGTGCAATCTCGTAATTGCCGCGAGCCTTGATACCCTTTATCTCTCCTGCAGGCCATTCTTTAGGAAGGGCTGGGAGTAAATCCATCGTCTCGCCATCACATTGCATCAGCATCTCGCATACACCTGCTGTGCCACCGAAGTTGCCATCAATCTGGAATGGTGGATGGGCATCAAAGAGGTTAGGGTAGGTGCCACCGCTATGGTGCTTGCTATCCTTGTAAACTTCAGGGCTTACGTAGGTGAGTAGCTTGCGGTATATCTGGTAGGCCTTGTCGGCACGATGCAGGCGCGCCCAGAGGTTGATTCTCCAACCAGTACTCCAGCCGGTGGAATTATCGCCCTTGATTTCAAGAGTCTTGGTTGCGGCAGCAGCAAGCTCCGGAGTCTTGTCTACAGAAATCTGATGGAACGGATAGAGCCCCAGCAGGTGTGACTGGTGGCGATGATGCCAATCCTGGTCTTCCCAATCGTGATACCACTCCATCAGATTGCCTCGCTTACCGATGTGGTAAGGGCGCAGGCGATTGAGGGCCGATTGCAACTGCTGCTGGTAATCGTTGTCGATACCCAGGGCTTTTGCTCCCTTGATGGTGTTCTTAAAGAGCTCGCGGATGATGGCGAGATCGGCGGTTCCGCCATAGAAACTGCTGCCGCGGTAGCCCTTATCGGTGATGTAATCTGCCTCTGGCGATGTGCAAGGGGCTGTAATCAGTTCGTTTGGATTGTGTGGATTCGGGATAAGCCACTCCAGCAGGAAATCGGCAGCGCCCTTCATCAAAGGATAGGCTGTATTGCGAAGATATTCGGTATCTCGCGTATAGTCGTAGTGATCCCAAAGGGTTTCTACGAGCCAGGCTCCACCCATCGCCCAGTTGCTCCATTGTGGACTCTCGTTTCCGGTTCCCACAGGATTGCTCATCGCCCAGGCGTCAGTATTGTGTCCGGCGCACCATCCCTTATCGATGCCATAGAAGTGCTGGGCATTGTGTCGGCCTGTCACCGACATGCCTTCAACCAATCCGTCTACCGGGGCCACCAGTTCTGGGAGGTTGGTGACTTCTGCCGGCCAGTAATTCTCTTCCAGGTTGATGTTGATGGTATAGTTGCCGCGCCATGGCGAACGGAGGGCTGGTGCCCAGAGTCCCTGCAGGTTGGCTGGCACGCCCTTGGTTCTACTGCTGCTGATGAGCAGGTATCTGCCATATTGGAAGTAGAGCTGTTCCAGATAAGGATTGCTCTCGTGGTTGTCGCTGTAGGCGAGCAACTGCTTGTCGGTAGGGCGGGTGGCATCATATTTGGCTCCTTTCAGGTTCAGGCTTACTCTGTCAAAGAGCTTCTTGTAGTCAGCGATGTGGCGCTGCTTGAATTCATCGTATGTAAAGTTGGCGAGATGCCAGGCATCATCGGCTACGTTCTCGATGTATGGAGCTCCTTCCTTCACGGGATGCTTGTCGAAGCCGTTGTAACTCGTTTCGTTGATGAGATAGATGATAGCCTCGCTCACATCCTTCAGATGGAGAATTGAATCACTTGCCCACACTTTTCCGTCGGTGTTCTTCACCTGAAGCATGGCACAGTAATGCGTGCTGTTGGCTTCGTCACCGAGCACATGTCCCGTCATGGTGAGCTGTCCTCTAGATGCTTTCACCTGATGGGGAATGAGGGAGGTGAGGGAGATGTCGCTGTTGATGGCTCTCTTTTGGGAAGCACTCAGCTTGATGGCAATCATCTTGTCGGGATGAGAAGCAAAATACTCTTTGGTATATTGAATGCCGTTGCGCCTGTAATGAACAGTAGCCAGGGAGTTGTCGAGGCTCAGTTCGCGGTAATAATCCGTAAACTCGCCCTGGTTGCAGTCTTTGATGTTGATCATGCCCAGCGGCTGATAGAACTCCGAGTTGTGACCTTGTACATAGTGCTGCAGGGAATCGGCAGTCTTGTAATCCTCTTTAAACAACGCCTCTCTGATTTTTGGAATCCACTTGAAGGCATCGCCACCTTCGTTGGGATTTACAGGAACGCCCGTCCAAAGGGTGATGTCATTGAGCTGGATAGAGTCATTATTGGCTCCACCATAAATTAGCGCACCCAGTTTGCCATTGCCTATCGGCAGTGACTCTTCGAAGGCGTATGCAGGTTTGTTGTACCACAACTTGTTGGGTTGCGGTATTTTGCTAACAGTTGCCGCCTGGCAGTTCAAAAGACCTGAGGCTGTTAGTGCAAGCGTAAAAAGCAGATGCTTCATAAATTCTGTTTTGTTAGTTGTTAAAATATGATGCTTGGAAGTGATGCCCATAGGATGAGCTTATCTAAAAAAGGGGGTAGACTCTTGCCTAGTCTGCCCCCAATATGTTCGTGTTAACTTTAAGCGTCGATATTGGCATAAGTAGCGTTCTGCTCAATGAACTCGCGGCGTGGCTCCACATCATCGCCCATCAGCATAGAGAAAATCTCGTCAGCCTGAGCTGCATTATCGATGGTTACCTGCTTGAGCAAGCGGGTAGATGGGTCCATAGTGGTTTCCCAAAGCTGCTCTGGGTTCATCTCACCCAAACCTTTGTATCGCTGAGTGTGAATATTCTTGTCTTCCAACCCCTCGCCATACTTGTCGATGAATGCCTGACGCTGCTGCTCTGTATAGCAATACTCGCTCACCTTGTTACGGTAAGTACACTTGTAGAGAGGTGGAGTAGCGATGTACAAGTGACCTTCCTCGATAACCTTTGGCATGAAGCGATAGAACAAAGTCATAATCAATGTGTCGATGTGTGATCCATCGACGTCGGCATCGGTCATGATAATAATCTTGTCGTAACGCAGCTTGTCTGTGTTTGCCTCCTTACTGTCTTCACCGTCTACACCGAAGCGAACTCCGATACTCTGGATAATGTTCATGACAGACTCAGCTTCGAATACTTTATGCCACTGAACCTTTTCTACGTTCAGAATCTTACCACGCAATGGGAGAATAGCCTGGCGGAAACGGTCGCGACCCTGCTTGGCTGAACCACCAGCGGAATCACCCTCGACAAGGAAAATCTCGCATTCCTTAGGATCCTTCATGGAACAGTCTGCAAGCTTACCAGGCAGACCACCACCTGTCATGAAGTTCTTGCGCTGTACGCTTTCACGTGCCTTGCGGGCTGCAATACGTGCAGTAGCTGCCAATACCACCTTCTCGCAAATGCGCTTAGCTTCGTCTGGATGCTCCTCCAGGTAATCAGCCAAAGCTTCATTTACCGCCTGCTGGACGGCTCCCTGAACCTCGCTGTTACCGAGCTTGGTCTTGGTCTGTCCCTCAAACTGAGGTTCTGCCACCTTGATAGAAATGACGGCTGTAAGACCCTCGCGGAAGTCCTCTGGTGCAATCTCTACCTTTGCCTTCTCTATTTGCTTAGAGATGGTCGGGTCGGCTTCTGCGTAAGCCTTCAGAGTACGAGTCAACGCCATGCGGAAACCAGTCAGATGGGTACCTCCCTCAATGGTGTTGATGTTATTGACGTATGAGTGGATATTCTCTGAATAGTCTGTGTTGTACATCACAGCAATCTCGATAGGAATACCCTGCTTTTCTGTCTTCAGATAGATGACATCATCGAAGAGATGAGTGCGGTGACGGTCTACGTAACGGACGAATTCCTTCAAACCATCCTTGGCATGGAATACCTCCTCCTTGGTCTTACCTTCCTCGTCAGGGCGCAAATCTTTCAAGGTAATCTTGATGCCTGCATTAAGGAAAGCTAACTCGCGCATACGGTTGGCGATGATATCCCATTTGTAGACGGTGTGAGTAAAGATGGTTGGATCTGGCCAGAACTGCTGGCGTGTACCGCGCTTGTTGGTTTCACCTACCACCTTAACCGGATAGAGAGGCTTACCCTTCTCATATTCCTGCTGGTAGATTTTGCCGCCACGGAACACCTGTGACAACATGTGGGTAGAAAGTGCATTCACACAACTTACACCCACACCATGCAAACCGCCAGATACCTTGTAAGAACCCTTGTCGAACTTACCACCTGCGTGAAGCACGGTCATAACGACTTCGAGGGCTGATTTATGTAGTTTCTCGTGCATATCCACAGGGATACCACGTCCATTATCTTCTACAGTGATAGAGTTGTCTTCGTTGATGGTAACTTCAATGTCTGTACAGTAGCCAGCCATTGCTTCATCAATAGAGTTGTCAACAGTTTCGTTGACCAAGTGGTGAAGACCTTTTTCAGAGATGTCACCAATGTACATCGCTGGGCGCTTGCGAACAGCTTCCAAGCCTTCAAGGACCTGAATGTTGCTCGCAGAGTAATTATTTGCGTTGTTTTGATTATCTGCCATTTTAGTATTGTCTTATTTCTGTGCAAAGATACTAAAAAAAGCTGAGATACAGAAGGTTTTCTTTGTGAAAAATAGCGAAAAAAGAGATAAAAACAGAAGTTTTTTGAGAAGTGTAAGAAATAGCTGGAAAAAGTGCGAAAAACGTTGTGCTTACGATAGCAAAATGATAGGTAGATAGAGCGGTGAAATAGATGGGGAATCGTGAAAATGTTGAGGTGGTGATAAAAAGAATAAGGCTGCCACCCTTCTTGAAGGATTGCAGCCTTATTTATTTTTTGCTTCGACTTATAAGTTAGGCCAACTTAGCGATGTGCTGTGTAAGACCAGACTTCAAGTTTGCAGCCTTGTTCTCGTGGATAACGTTGATCTTAGCCAACTTGTCTAAAAGCTTCTGAACTGTAGGATAGAGCTTTACAGCCTCTTCCTTGTCAGACATGTTGCGCAACTTGCGGACAGCATTGCGCATAGTCTTTGCATAATACTTATTGTGCAAAGCCTTCTTCTTGTCCTGACGGATTCTCTTGATTGATGATTTATGATTTGCCATCTTCTTTTTTTATGTTATTTTTTTATATTCTTGTTATTTGTAGTCCCTAGCAGAGTCGAACTGCTCTTTAGAGAATGAAAATCTCTCGTCCTAACCGATAGACGAAGGGACCATCGCTGTTTTGCGGGTGCAAAGTTACTACTTTTATTTGATTCCTGCAAATTTTTTACTGAAAATTTTCTCTAAATGCGCTTTTTTTTGTAATTTTGCCCTGTTTTTTAGTATATTTGACAAAATGGAAGTTAAAACCAGGGCAATCGTGTTGCAAACTATCAAGTATGGGGATGCTCAACTTATCGTGGATTTTTTCACAGAAAAGTTGGGTAGACTGTCTTTTATGGTCCGTATACCCAAGTCTTCTAAGGGAAGGTTGAAGCGTCAGTTGTTTCAGCCCTTGATGTTATTGCAATTGGAATTTGATTATCGTCCCAAGTCTAATCTTCAACGTATCCGGGAGGCTTCCATCGGTTATGCCTTTATTGATATTCCTTTCTCTCCTTACAAATTGGCTATTTCCATGTTCTTGGCTGAGTTGTTGTCTTATACCACGAAAAATGAGCAAGCCAATGCCTCGCTATATCTCTTTATGCAGGATAGTATTGAATGGCTGGATAGAGTGGAGGGGAGTTTTTCCAACTTTCATATTGTCTTTATGATTCGCCTGACTTTCTTTTTAGGTTTTTCGCCTAATATTGAAAGTGGAATGAGCGGTGATTATTTTGATTTGGTTGATGGATGTTTTGTACCCTATGTTCCTACGCACGTACATTATTTAAATAGGGAGGATTCTTTGCGGTTGGTTGCCCTGCTTCGTTTAGAGTATAAAACAATGCACCTCTACACAATGTCTCGTATGGAAAGAAACAGATGTGTAGAGGTGATTCTGGAATATTTTAAACTTCATGTTCCTGGTTTTCCGGAAATGAGGAGTTTTTCTGTTCTCAAAGAGCTGTTCGCTTAGTTGTCAACGGTTATTGCTTAAGCAAAACTGATGACTCCCTGTACAGCTGCTGCATCTCCGTTGTTATCGTCTTTAGGTTCTGTATTGCCTGAAGCGATGTTTCGGATTTCTTCGAGGGTCTGGCGTGTACGCTTATAGGTAGGTGTATTTTCTACCTGCAGGATAACGTCTTCGTTGTCAAGATCCTCCTGGCGGAACAGGAATATGTGAGGATGGCGTTTGTACTGTGTTGTATTACCGTCAGAACCGTAATAGCGCTTACGTCTGTCTTCTCTTTCAGCTCTCTTTTCTTCTTCCTCAGCAAGTCGACGTGATTCTTCTTCTGTATGTTTCTTGAGATGGCGGTTCATGCCTTCTACATCCTCGAGACCGAATCCTGTTGCCAAAACGGTAACCTTAACTCGGCTACCCAATTCTGGGTCGATGGCTAATCCCCATTTCAATTCGAAGTCGTCTCCAAACTTCTCCATGAAATCGTTGACGTCGTTCATCTCGTCCATTGTCAAGCCAGGATTGTCCTTCTTTTCGCTTGCAAAAGCTATGCTCAAAAGGATTTTCTTAGAGTTGAATACATCATTATCATTGAGCAATGGTGAATTCAATGCATCTTCGATGGCCTTCTTGACACGACCTTCTCCCTCACCATAACCTGTACTCATGATAGCAACGCCACCATCTTTCAATACAGTCTTCACATCGTTGAAGTCAAGGTTGATAAGTCCGTGAACGGTAATGATTTCAGCGATACTCTTGGCAGCAACACTCAATGTATCATCGGCTTTACCGAATGCATCGAGTACAGCGAGGTCTGGATAAATCTGGCGGAGACGCTCGTTGTTGATAACCAGCAATGCATCTACATGTTTAGACATTTCCTCAACGCCATCGAGAGCCTGGTCGATTTTCTTAGGACCCTCAAAGCGGAATGGAATGGTAACGATACCTACAGTAAGAATACCCAGTTCCTTACTTACTCTGGCGATGACTGGAGCAGCACCGGTACCGGTACCACCACCCATTCCGGCAGTGATAAATGCCATTTTAGTACCATCGTTGAGCATATTCTTGATGTCTTCCAATGTCTCTTCTGCTGCTTGGCGGGCTTTTGCAGGCTTGTTGCCGGCTCCAAGTCCTTCTTTTCCTAACTGCAGGTGTACAGGTACAGGGGAATCGTTGAGAGCTTGATTGTCTGTATTACAGAGCACAAAACTCACATCGTGAATGCCTTCTCGATACATGTGGTTTACAGCGTTACCGCCGCCACCACCAACACCAATCACCTTGATGATGCTGTTTTCTTTCTCTGGCTCACCAAAGTCGAGAATATGTGGTGAATTGTTATTATCTAGCATAGTTGTATAATCTTAATATTATTTATTGTAATAGTCACTTTTTTTATTCTTCCTCAGAGATGGTGTCCTTAACGAAGCTCTTGATGCCTCTCATCATCTTGTGGAGGAGGCTATTTTCTTTTCTTTCTTTTGCCTGTTTAGCAGCTTCTTCTTCTGCAGCCTTTCTTGCTTCTTCCTCTTCCAACTCTTTCTTGCGCTTGGCTTCTTCCTCTGCCTTCTGTTTTTCTGCAGCGGTTAGAACAACGCCCGTACCTACAGTTTCGTTTGGATTTCTTGGTGTCTTATGCAAGTCATTGACAGGTGTCGTCTCTGCATTGGTGAAGAGATCTGTACCAATTTCGTTGCCTGCACAATTCATGTTACCCTTAGCCAACAATCCCAATACAGTATTCATCATACCGTTGTGATTGGTAATCTTTGGGTCTTTTGAATTCACGGTCTGGCTGACAAATTTAGCAATGCGAATCTTTTCGATATGGGTATGTGTCTTGAATACCTTATCGATTTCAGGCATGTTGCTGCCGCCGCCAGTCAGAATAATACCGCCCATCAGCTTGTCAGAGTACTCTACAGGAACCTGGAACCAGGCGTTCTCTACAATTTCCTCAACACGAGCCTCTACGATTTCGATAAACTTCTTGCTTTCTACGTATCGGTCTCGGTCTATCTGATAGTTGAGGGTAGGGTCAATATTACTGATGTCTGTATATGCTTTGGCATATTTCAATTTCATGTTTTCAGCATCTGTCTCTTCTATCTGCAGGCATGTAAGGTCCTTTGTAATGTTGCTGCTACCCAATGGGATGACAGACAAGTGACGGAGGATACCTTTATAATATACAGAGACCGTTGTTGTGTCGGCACCTAAATCTACCAACATACATCCAGCGCGTTTTTCCGAGTCGTTGAGAACGCTGTCAGCCATAGCCAAAGGTGCGAGATACATCTCAGCGATAGGGATGTTGGCATTTTCGAAGCATGTATTGATGTTATTGTAGAAATTCTTGCGCCAAAGAATGTTCAGGAAGATACCTTCCAGATGGTTGCACTGTATGCCGACTGGGTCAGTCTGGAATTGGTTATCTATTTTATATTCTTGTGTTGCTGCATCTAAAATCTCCTGATCAGGGTATGTCATGTTGCGGTTTACGTCCATGATTTCGTTGATCATTTCCTGAGATATGATGGAGTTGCCTGGCAAGTCTTTTACGATCACATTCTTGATGCTTCGTATTGATCGTCCTCCTACGCCCACATAAACTTGAGCAATATCTTGCTTCAAGATATTCTTCAATTTCTTGATGATGCTTGTTAGGCACTGGCAGGTCTTGTCGATGTTGTAGATGACTCCCTTTCTGATGCAAGAAGATGAGTTCTCCTCGACGATAGCAAGTACGGTGATGCTACCATCTAAATTCTTCTGACCTGCTATACCTGTCATCTTGGATGAACCAAGTTCGATAGCTACAATAAATTCCTTTGGCATAGTTCTTATATTATCTTTTCTGTTTCAATTTTAAATTAGCTATTGTGATGCTTTGTGCAAATAATCTGGTTGTCGAACTCGATGTTTATATATGAGTACTTGTTCCAACCTGCTTGTGAGAGGCCATACTTGTAGAATTTCTCCAACCTATCCATCTTTTTCTTGACGAATTCATTGATGTTTTCTTCTCTCTTGTCAATGTGATTGGTCTCCGGCAAGCAGCCTAGATATACAATGTGGTTGCCCACTCGTGGCACTAGCTCAATGCCTCTGTCGGGCAGCACATTTATCTGTTCTATCTGGTTTCTCCACAATTCACTAGTCATCAGAGCCTTGCTAAGTAATGAGATGTATTTCTTGGCAAACCACTTGTTGATATACCCGGTAGCGATGATGATATCGCTGGTATAGTTGGTGTTGGGCATAATCTGATAGTGATCATCTATGTAATAATCTTCATTGTTGATGCTCTTGATTCTTACGATTGGCATGCGTTGGGTGAGGTAGATATCTACCAGACCTTCTTGGGTCTTATAGCATTCTGCCGTCTTTACGAAAGGACTGGTCTTCAACGATTCTTCTATCTTTCTGGCATTCACGTCGTTCAGTGGTTTTGCCAGCGGATAGAGCTTGTTTATCTCCAGTCGTTTCTTGATTTCCTTCGCATTCAGAAAACCATTGGTCATCTCGTCTTGTATGTTGATGTTCACCTTAGTGCATACCAGGTTTGCTTCATCAGGTTTGTTAAACTTGGTGAAGGCAAACACTAGATATGTACCTATGATAAGGTCTAGTGTGATGATTGTGATTTTCTTCCAATTGATATGCATTTATTTTCTTATGTTATGGATATGCATTTATTTCTTTTCAAGAATCTCTGTAATTTGTGGTACGTAGTTGTCTAAGTCGCCAGCTCCTAATACAACAAGTACATCGAAATCCCTGTTCTTTACTAAGTCAAGTACATCTTCCTTGTGAATCATGCTCTTTTCAACACCAGGCTTCAAGTTGTCGTAAATCAACTTGGAAGTTACTCCTGGAATTGGCTGTTCGCGAGCAGGATAGATATCGCAGAGTATCACTTCGTCAAGAAGACTCAAACTATTGGCAAAGTCCTTGTAGAAGTCACGGGTGCGCGTATAGAGGTGTGGCTGGAAGATAGCCGTAATCTTGCGATCTTTGTAAAGCTCACGAATACTCTTGGCGCTCTGGTAAATCTCCTTTGGGTGATGAGCGTAGTCTGAGAGGAATACAAGCTTGTCGTTCTTGATCTTGAAGTCGAAGCGGCGATCCACTCCACCGTAGGTCTTCATGCCGTAACGAAGTTCATCGGCCGTGCAGCCGTTCAACTGCGCCATAGCCATGGCAGCCACACCGTTTGTGATGTTGATTGGCACAGGCTGACCAAGTTCTACGCCTGTTACGTTCTCGATAGGAGAGATGAAATCGAATGTGATTCCGCCATTCTCTATCTTGATGTTTTCTGCGTGGAAGTCGCCTTCGTCCTGACTGTATTCATATATCTTGACGCCGTTCTGTACGTGCTGCTTCATTTCCAGATTCTTGTGGATGATAAGCGCACCGCCGGGCTGAATCAATTCTGTATAGTGGCGGAAACTTTCAAGATAAGCCTCCTTGGTGCCATAAATATCCAGGTGGTCAGGGTCTGTAGATGTGATGACGCTCATCCATGGACGTAACCAATGGAAGCTGCGGTCGAATTCATCTGCCTCGATTACTACGTAGTCGCTCTTGTCGGAGAGGATGTAGTTGGTGCCGTAGTTTTTTGAGATACCTCCCAGAAAGGCATTGCAGTCAACGTGACTCTGGTGCATGATATGGGCACACATGGTAGAAGTTGATGTCTTGCCGTGAGTACCTGCTACGCACAATCCTTTGTGAGTACGTGTCAATGTTCCTAAAACCTGTGCACGCTTCTCGATGGTGAAGTTGTTCTCATGGAAGAAAACCAGTTCCTTGTGTTCTGCAGGAATAGCTGGTGTATAGACGACCAATGTAGTCTTGGCATCTTTGCAAGCTTCAGGAATCAGGTCTACGTTTTCCTCATAGTGGATGAGCATTCCCTCTTTCTCCAACTCATGAGTCAGATTGGATGGAGTCTTGTCATATCCCGCTACTACCAACTTCTTGTTGAGGAAGTATCTTGCAATGGCACTCATACCTATGCCACCTGCTCCTACAAAATAAACTGCTTTAATATCTTTGATTTCCATTACTTTGTTGCTAATTTGATGACTTCGTCGGCGATGACGTCGGCTGAGTTCTTTAATCCTAATTTCTTAATATTCTCACAGAGTGAAGCGAGCTTGGCTTCGTCCTTCACTGTTTCAACGGCTTTCTTCAGCAATACCTCTGGTGCGTCTGCGTCCTTGACGTAGATGGCAGCATCCTTGTTGACCAATGCCATGGCATTCTTGGTCTGGTGATCTTCTGCCACGTTAGGGCTTGGAACCAGGATGACGGCTTTGCCGATGAGGCAAAACTCGCTGATGCTGCTGGCACCGGCACGGCTGATAACCAGGTCGGCTGCCTTGTAAGCTGCGCCCATGTCGCTGATGAAGTCTGTTACCTTGAGCATAGGCAATTCCTTACCTTTAAGTTGCTCCATGATAGCAGCATTGTAGTATTTACCAGTCTGCCAGATGAACTGTACACCGCTTTCCTTCACCAGGTCGAGGTGCTGAAGTATGCTCTCGTTAATGGTTCTCGCTCCGAGGCTACCACCTACGAGCAGGATGGTCTTCTTTTCCGGATCGAGTCCGAATTGCTTTCTAGCCTCTTCCTTGCTGATAGTAGAATCAAGTACATTCTGTCGGACTGGGTTACCCGTCATGATAATCTTGTCGGCAGGGAAGAAACGCTCCATTCCTTCGTAAGCCACGCATATCTTTTCAGCCTTCTTAGCCAGAAGCTTATTGGTGACACCTGCGTATGAGTTCTGTTCCTGAATGAGACAAGGAATACCTTTGCTGGCGCAAACATTGAGAGTTGGTCCACTGGCGTAGCCGCCCACTCCTACAGCCGCCATTGGCTTGAAGTTCTTGATGATGTTCTTAGCCATGTGCTGACTTTTCCATATCTTGAAGAGTACAGCGACATTTTTGAGCAGATGCTTTCTGTCGAAGCCGCAGATTGGCAATCCTTTAATTTCATAACCTGCAGCAGGAACACGCTGCATTTCCATTCTGCCGAGTGCTCCTACGAACAAAATTTTAGCATCAGGGCGTTTCGCCTTGATGGCATTTGCGATGGATACAGCAGGGAATATATGACCACCTGTACCGCCTCCGCTTATGATAATTCTTAGTTCATTATTCATATCCATTCTAGTTTGCTGACCCGAAGGTCATAAATCCAACGCAAAGGTAAGCAAAAAAATCCATTTAATGGCATTTTTTGCTTAATTAATTATACTTTTTTTTATGCAACAGCTATTTTGTCAGAATTTGGCATGTTTTGAGCCCCTTCTTTCTTTTTTGCAGTACGGCTGATGCTCAGAATGATGCCAAGATATAGACAGTTGATAACGGTGGATGTTCCACCTCGGCTGATAAGTGGCAGAGGCTGTCCGGTTACCGGTGCAAGCCCCACTGCTACAAGCATGTTGAACAAAGCCTGTATTACCAGCAATATCGCCAGTCCCATGCATAGGAATGCCGGGAAATTATTCTCGCATCTGTTTGCTATTCTTCCTGCTCTGAACAGTAGGAAGATATAGAGCAGAGCCACGAAGATGGCTCCTTCTATACCCATTTCTTCGATGATGATGGCATAGATGAAGTCAGAGTAGGCTTGCGATAGAAAATCTCGTTCTACAGAGTTGCCCGGTCCGTTTCCTGCGATGTTGGAAGAGGCGATGGCGATGTTGGCATGTGCCACCTGAGCATCCTTGTCCAGGTCTACATCCTCCGGTGCAATCGTTTTGGAACTTGTCCATTTATCGATGCGTGCCTTCCAGGTGTCGGCTCTATGGAACAACTTGTCTACTACGCCCGTTTCTTCCTTTTCGTCTTGCACAACCTTCTCTGTCAGAGAGTTTTCCGGCTTAGCCGTATCGCCCTTGTCTTTACCTACTATCATGATGCTGGCAAAGATAATACAGATGGCTATAAGTGCAGTTCCCACCAGCTTGCCTATCTGCCGCATTGGTACTCTGCCTATGATCATCATGCATAAGATGGTGAAACATAGCAGCATGGCGGTAGAGAGGTTTTCCAATCCGATGAGAGCGACGAAAATACCGGAGACAATCAGAATGTATTTGAACGCTCTTTTTTCGGCTCCATGTTCTGTCTGCATTGCACTCAGAATCTGTGCTACGGCTAGGACGACGGCTCCTTTGGCTATCTCTGATGGCTGGAAATTGATACCTGCCAGACTTATCCATCTGGAAGCACCGTTGGTAGACTGACCTGCCACGAGCACCCAGAGGAGTAAGATGAAGGATAGGCCTAGCATGAACGGCGTCACAATCTTGAAGAACTTACACTTCACCTTGAGCATACATATCATGGTAAGCAAGCCGAGTCCCAGCAGACCTATATGTCTGATGACAGGTGCCATATAGTTGCCGGTCTTATATGTCAAAGAGCTGGAGGCAGAATATACCTCTATGATACTTATCATACAAAGGAAGAAGAATATCATCCAGATAACCTTGTCTCCCTTGAATATGTTGCCTATGGTTTTATTGTTCATTTTCTAATTGTCCTATCTCTAAATTCCTGCAAAATAAAAAGTTATTCTCCGATGGCTCTTGCCAATGCCTTGAACTGCTCGCCACGGTCTTCCATGTTCTTGAACAGGTCGAAGCTGGCGCAGCATGGGCTGAGCAATACGGTATCGCCTGGCTTTGCCAGTTCCTGGCAGGCTGCCACGCAGTCTTTCATGCTGTGGGTGTCGCGGACTGGGATGCCGAGTGCGTCGAAGTTGTCGTGCAACTTCTGGTTGTCAGCTCCCAGGTATACGATACCTGTGCATTTCTCTTTCACCAGGTCCTTGATCTGGTTGTAATCATTTCCCTTGTCCTTACCACCGATGATGAGGATGGTAGGGGTGGTCATGCTCTCCAGCGCATACCAGCAGGCATCCACGTTGGTTGCCTTTGAGTCGTTCACATAGTAGACGCCCTGGAACTTGCCCACCTTCTCCAGACGATGCTCTACGCCAGGGAAGTCACTGAGCCCCTTGTGCAGGGTTTCATGGTCGATGCCCACGATGTTGCAAGCCAGACCAGCAGCCAGACTGTTGTAGATGTTGTGCTTGCCGCGGAGGCTCATGTCAGCCTGTGGCATTTCGAAGGTTGATGGGAAGTTGAGCTTGTACTTGCCGTCTTCGATGTAGCCCACGCAACCCTCCTCCTTGAACTCTGAGAATGGGCAGAGGTGTGACTTGAGGTTGTACTTAGCCAACTCCTTAGTAACGATAGGGTCGTCGTTCCAGAAGATGAAGCTGTCTTCCTCTGTCTGGTTCTGTGTGATGCGCATCTTGGCATCGGTATAGTTCTGCATCTTGAACTCATAGCGGTCCAGATGGTCTGGAGTGATGTTGAGCAGGATAGCCACGTTGGCACGGAACTCATACATGTTGTCGAGCTGGAAACTGCTCAGCTCGATGACATAATACTTGTGAGGAGTCTCTGCCACCTGAAGTGCCAGACTCTTTCCGATGTTGCCAGCCAAGCCTACATCATAGCCAGCCGACTTGATGATGTGATATATCAGAGAAGTTGTGGTAGTCTTACCGTTGCTGCCAGTGATGCAGATCATCTTGGCGTCGGTATAACGACCGGCAAACTCTATTTCGCTGATGATAGGAGTGCCCTTCGCCATCAGTTTCTGAATCATAGGTGCTTCCTTAGGAATACCCGGACTCTTGATGACCTCATCGGCATCTAAGATTTTCTCTTCTGTGTGATGACCCTCTTCCCACTCGATATTGTGGTCGTCCATCAACTTCTTGTAGTTGTCCTTGATCTTCGACATATCAGATACAAAGACTTCAAATCCCTCTTTCTTGGCCAGCACGGCAGCACCTGCTCCGCTCTCGCCAGCTCCTAAAATTACAATTTTACTCATTGTTTTTGTTTTTATCTGTTCAGGCTGATAAGAGCCCTTGTATTATCTAATCTTCAATGTGATGATGGTCAATGCCGCCAGGATGATGGTCACAATCCAGAAACGGATGGTAATCTTCGACTCGTGGTAGCAGTTGCGAGGCTTCTTCCACAGGTACTTGCACTCAGGGTCCAGCTGGCTGTCCTGCGTACGGAAGTTGTCATGGATAGGAGTGCGCTTGAAGATGCGCTGCTTGATGCCCTTGCGCTTACCCAGCTTGTAGTAATAAACCTGCATCATTACGCTGAGGCTCTCTACGAAGAAGATACCGCAGAGAATAGGCAACATCAGCTCCTTATGGATGATGATGGCACCCACGGCGATGATACCGCCGATGGTCAATGAACCGGTATCGCCCATGAATACCTGAGCTGGGTAGGCATTGTACCAGAGGAAGCCGATGAGGGCTCCGATGAAGGCGCAGAAGAATACCACCAGTTCCTCAGAACCCGGGATATACATGATGTTGAGGTAGGCGGCAAACTCGATGTGCGAAGACACATACGCAAGTATGCCTAGTGCCACACCTATGATGGCAGAGTTGCCGGCACACATTCCGTCCATACCATCGTTGAGGTTGGCACCGTTTGAAACTGCGGTCACTACGAAGATGGTCATGATGACGAAGAGAATCCAGCCTGCTGCTACCTTATGCTCGCCGCAGAAACTGGTGATGCTGGAATAGTCCAGGTTGTGTCCTTTGACGAATGGAATCGTGGTCTTCAGCGATTTCCTAGCCTCCGTACGATGCTTCACCACCGTTTCCTGTCCTTGTTGCTCGATGGCGAGGTTCTCATTCATCTTTACATCAGGTGAAGACCAGAGTACCAGTCCCACAATCAGGCCGATGCCAATCTGTCCTATAATCTTATATTTGCCCTTCAAGCCCTCCTTGTCGCGTTTGAAAATCTTGATGAAGTCGTCCATGCCACCAAGGAAACCGAGCCATACGGTGGTGATAATCATCAGGATAAGATAGATGTTGCGTAATCTTCCGAGCAGCAATACCGGTACGAGAATGGCCAGGATGATGATGACACCACCCATGGAAGGTACGCCGATTTTCTTTACGCCGAACGGGTCGATGCTGGCGTCGCGTTGAGTCTCTGTGATTTGCTTGCTTTTGAGATACTTGATGAATTTCTCTCCGAACCAGGCAGAAATAACCAGTGACAATATCAGTGCGAGCAGGGCACGGAACGAGATGTAACCCCACATGTGAGAACCTGAGATGCCCCACTGTTCCAGAAATCTAAAAAGATAGTATAGCATTGTTCTTTTCTCTTTTTTTCTAATTGATGATGTTACTACTTGTTGATACCGAAGATGTCGCGAATCACCTCCTTGTCGTCAAAGTGGTGCTTCACGCCCTTGATCTCCTGATAGTCTTCATGTCCCTTGCCGGCAACGAGGATTACATCGCCCTTCTTTGCCATCATGCAGGCTGTGCGGATGGCTTCCTTGCGGTCTACGATGCTGATTACCTTCTTCATCTGCTGGGCATTGAGTCCGGCAAGCATGTCGTTGATGATATCCTGTGGCTCTTCGAAACGTGGGTTGTCGCTGGTGATGATTACCTTATCGCTCTGCTTTACAGCCTCCTGTGCCATCAATGGGCGCTTGCCCTTGTCACGGTTTCCACCGGCACCGCATACGGTGATTACTTCGCCGCCCTTGCCGTCGAGTACCTCGTGGATGGCGTTCAATACGTTCTCCAGTGCATCTGGTGTATGGGCATAGTCAACGATGGCTGTATAGCCTTCTGGTGACTGGATAGGCTCCAGACGTCCGTTCACGCTGTGGAGGGTGCTCATCACTACGAGTACATCCTCTGGCTTCTTGCCGAGCATGATGGCTGCACCGTAAACGGCGAGCAGGTTGCTCACGTTGAACTTACCGATAAACTGTACGCCAACTTCTCTGCCGTCTATCTCCAGATACATGCCGCCGAAGTGACACTCCAGGATTCTTGCCTTGAAGTCTGCCATGGAGCGGGTAGAGTAGGTCTTCACGGTAGCCTTGGTGTTCTGCACCATGATCATGCCGTTCTTGTCGTCCGCATTGGTGATGGCGAAGGCAGTCTTAGGCAGACCGTCGAAGAATGCCTTCTTGGCATTGCGGTAGTTCTCGAATGTCTTGTGATAGTCCAGATGGTCACGGGTCAGGTTGGTGAACAGACCACCGGCAAACTGCAGACCGCCGATACGCTTCTGAGCGATGGCGTGGGATGAGCATTCCATGAACGCATATTCGCAGCCTACCTCTACCATCTTGCCCAGGAGCATGTTCAGCTCGATAGGGTCTGGAGTAGTATGGTCAGCAGGGATAGCTTCGTCTTCGATGTAGTTGCATACGGTAGAGAGCAAGCCACATTTATGACCGAACTTGCGGAACATATTATATAATAAGGTGGCGATGGTGGTTTTTCCATTGGTACCAGTAACGCCAACCAATTTCAGCTTTCTCGATGGGTCGCCATAGAAGAGAGTAGCTACTTTTCCTACAGCGTCTTCGGTAGATTCTACCTGAATGTAAGTTACGCCCTCTGTCTTGTCCTCAGGCATATCCTCGCACAATACCGACTTGGCACCGAGCTCTATCGCCTTAGGAATAAACTTGTGTCCATCTACCTGTGTACCCTTCATGGCAACAAACAGGTGACCTTCCTTAATCTTTCGAGAGTCGATGTTAATGCCCGACACCTCTACTTCTGCATCGCCGATAATCTGAACCGGCTGGATGTTTTTGAGCAATTCTTGTAACTTCATATAATGTTTTTTGTTTTATTATACCTTATTATATATAATAGAGCAGAGCCGCACCCTGATGGTGCAGCCATGTTCCCATGTTTCTTTATTCCAGATAAATGGCGCAAACCATGCCTTTCTTCACTGGCAATCCTGGCGTAAGAGTTTGTTTGGCAACCTTGCCTCTACCATATATCTTGGTTTTGATGCCTCGGCTTTCCATCATGAAGATGGCATCTCTGGCTCCCATGTCGCTTACATCTGGTACCGCTCTTTTGCTATATTGCTTTTCTTTGATCATTCGTATGCTCCGGCTGCCTGCGTGTTCGGTTCTTCCCCATATAGGATTGCCGTTGGCATAACTGCCCGACCAGTTTACGTTGGTCTTGATGCCCAGATGGGTCAGGACATAGTCGGCTGCCAGGATGTTGCCGTCTTTTACGTCTGGTACGAATACGGATGCTGAGTCTTTGGCATCTTTCACGTCGAGTTTCAGGCTCTGTGCCATGATACCTTCAGCGATGTCGTGGAACACCTTACCGCTCATGCTGCCTCCTGATGCTGGAAGACCTGATTTCTGGATGCAGACGATGCAGCTGTAGCGAGGATTGTCGGCAGGGAAATAGCCAGCGAAACTTACCAGATAGTTGGTTCCTCCAGCCTTATAACCTCCGGCTCCCTTTGAAACCTGTGCCGTACCCGTCTTGCCGGCTACCTTGAAGTTTGGCGATCCTGCCTTTCTTCCGAGACCCACGCTTACTACCTGTTCTAGGATAGTCTGCAGTTCCTTGATGCTTTTCTCCTTGGCTATCTGCGGGCGCATCACCTCCGGTGGAAATTCCATGATGGTTTCTCCGTTCTTTACTACCTTGCTCACAAATCGTGGACGCATCATCTTGCCATTGTTGGCGATGGAGTTGTAGAAGGTGAGGGTAGAGATAGGTGGCACCTGTGTCTCATATCCGATACTCATCCAAGGCAAAGAGGTCTTCGCCCAGTTGTCGTATTGTCCGTGACTGTTCGTGTGCGGCATTCTGATTCTCGCCGAAGTTGCTCCCACCAGTGGTATCTTCAGGTCGTCATGCAGACCCGTGCGATAGATTCCCTTCACGAATTTCTCCGGGTTGTTCCTGTAATGATCGTCTATGATGCGGCTCACACCGATGTTGGAACTGTACCACAGGGTCTGTGCCAGGGTCAGCATTCCATATCCGCCCTTGCGCCAGTTGTGGTCCTTCATGTCTCTGCCGTACATCGGCCAGACACCTCCTGCCGTCTCTACACGGTATGTAGTGTCAACCACTCCGTCGTCAAGTGCCACGAGGATAGAGGCAGGCTTGAACACCGAACCCGGTTCCAGCAGGTCGCTCACGGCATGGTTGTGTATCTCTCGATATTCGCCGTCGAAACATTTCTCCATGTTTACGATAGCCTTGATGTCGCCCGTAGGCACATCCATCACGATGGCTACACCCACGTTGGCATTGATTTCTTTCAATTCTTCTATCAGCGAGCGTTCTGCCAGGTCCTGCATGCTCACGTCGATGGTTGTCACGATATCAGCTCCGTCGATAGGAGGCGTATCGGTGATGTTCAGGAACTTGTCGCGCACCTTTCGGCGGTGTACGATGCCGTTGGTTCCGCGGAGGATGGAGTCATACGACAACTCCAGTCCGAATCTCGCCGTATCCTTGGCGCCAAACATGGCACCGATGGTACGTCCGGCTAAAGAGCCGTAGGTACGTGTTCGGGCATTGAATTCTTCCCAGTGGAAGCCTCCCTTGTTGGATTTCAGGCGAAAAACAGGAATGGCTTTAATCTCTGTGAATGTATTGTAGTCTACACGCTTGTCGTATACCGCCCAGTGTCGGCTTTCCTTGGCACGTCCTTCCGTGAGGTTACGCTTGAACTCCTCGATGCTTCTCTCCGGAAAGATTTTGTGGAGACAGAGGCAGATGGAGTCCTGCTTGGCATCCCAAAGAGAGTCGTTGTTGGCAATCTTCAGGGCCTTGAAGTCCATGAACACCTTGAATTCAGGCAGTGAACTTGCCATCAGCTGCCCGGTGCAGCTTAATATGTTGCCTCGGTTTGGCTTCACGGTCACTGAGTCTTTCTTCTGTCGCTCAGCCACCTTCAGCCAGTAGTCGCGCTTGGCAGTCATGATGTAGAATGACTTGGCGATGACAGCCAGCGCCAGGAGTGACATCACGATGGCGATGGCGCTGAAGCGAGGCATTACTTTCTTATGGTCGAATTTACTCATTCTTCTGGAACGTTAATAATGTATGGAGGTTGGGTCGCAATATGCAAGGTGCTGTCCTTGTTGGTCTTCAACATGTCGAGTACGTTGCTCTCGCGGCTTTTCTCTGTTATCTGGCTGCTGGCCGACAAGGCTTTATACTTGGTCTCCTGCAACTCTGTCTGTAGTTTGTCTAACTCAATGATATCATTCTGGATGCTATATCGGTTAGAGATATAGATGATGATGAAGAACACGACGAGTATGACGAGCCATATCTGCCGGCGGATAATCTGAGTGGTCAGGATGTCGCCACCCAGAATCTTGCGCAGCGTGAAGTTGGAAGAGCCGGAAACCTCCTCTTCGATGGCCTGCTTTGCTATCGCCTCCTTGAGTGACTCCTGCGGTTCTTCTACCTTGGCATTGTCTGCTTGTTCTATATCCTTGTTTACTTCGTTATTCATTTCTTTTCTGCTATTCTTAGTTTGGCACTTCTGCTTCTTGGGTTTCTTTCCTGCTCCTCATCGTCTGGTATGATCACCTTGTTGTTGATGAGTTTGAAAGGGGTTTCTATTCTTCCGAAGAAGTCCTGTTCCACCTTGCCCTCCGGGTTTCCTGCCTTCATCATGTTCTTCACGATGCGGTCTTCCAGCGAGTGATAGGTGATGACAGAGAGTCTTCCGCCTGGTTTCAGCAGTTCGGTAGCAGAACGTAGCATTTCCTTCAGGGCGTCCATCTCGTGGTTCACCTCGATGCGTAGTGCCTGGAAGAGCTTAGCCATGTCTTTCTTTTCACGCTCTCTCTTGAAGAGCGGTTCCACGGCAGCCATGAAGTCTTTCGTGGTTTCTATCTTCTGTGCTGCTCTTGCCTTGACCAGGGCAGCTGCGATGCGGCGTGCGTTCTTCAGCTCTCCGTAGAGATAGAAGAGGTCGGCAAGGGCTGCTTCGTCATATTCGTTGACGATGTCGGCAGCAGTTTTGCCGGCACGCTTGTTCATGCGCATGTCTAAAGGGGAATCGAAGCGGAAAGAGAAACCACGGCTCTCGTCATCGAAGTGGTGGCTTGACACGCCGAGGTCTGCCAGGAGTCCGTCCAGCCCGTCTACTCCATAATAGCGCATCCAGTTTTTCAGATATCTGAAGTTGGAACATACGAAGGTGAAGTTGGGGTTGGCTACCACGTTGCGCTCCGCATCGGCATCTTGGTCGAAGCTGTAGAGATGGGCTCCCTCGCTGAGTCGCGATAGAATTTCACGGGAATGTCCGCCTCCGCCGAAGGTTACGTCTACATAGATTCCGCCAGGTTGAATATTCAACCCGTCAACGCTCTCCTTGAGGAGCACTGGTACGTGGTATGTTTCTGCTGTCTTTATCATATTTCCTTATTTATTACGCACATGTACATATTTAATGTAAAATCGGGTTCAAAGGTACACAAAATTCCCCACATTCACTCTATTTTAACCTACAAATTTTATTAAAGGGGATAAAAAACTTGCTTTTAGTCAAATTTCGCCTTCTCGGGATGAACTCTGGTTGGATGTATGAAAACGGCTGAAAATGCCCGGATTTCTCTCCTTAGGAACCGAAAAAGTAGCAAATTTGCTTGTTTTTGATAAATTTTCGTAAAAAATGGCACGTATTTGAAAAAGTTGAGTTATTTTTGCACCTACTTATATAAGTTTACTTGACATGAGCATTTCTATAGAGAAAACGATAGACATAGATAAGATACTGAAGAGCAAGATGGGAAGCAAGGCAAAATACGTTCCGCGATTCCTCGTTTCCTGGCTCAAGAAGATTGTTCACGAGGACGAGGTCAACAAGTTCTTGTGGGAAAGTCGTAACCTTTCGGGAACGGAATGGCTCACCGAATGCGTACGTTATCTGAAGATGGATGTGGAAATCGTGGGACAGGAAAACTTGCCCGACAAGAATGACGGCAAGCTCTATACCTTCGTTTCCAATCATCCGTTGGGAGGACAGGACGGAGTATGTCTCGGTTCCATCATCGGACAGCATTATGACGGCAAGTTCCGTTATCTGGTCAACGACCTCCTGCTCAATCTCCCTGGCTTGAAGCCTGTCAGCATCGGAATCAACAAGACCGGCCGACAGAGCCGCGACTTCCCTCGCATGGTAGAGGCTGGTTTCCAAAGCGATTGCCACATGTTGATGTTTCCTGCCGGCTTGAACAGCCGCAAGCAGGAAGACGGAACCATCCGTGACCTGCCTTGGAAAAAGACGTTCATTTCCAAGAGTGTGGAGTATCATCGTGATGTTGTGCCTATCCACTTTGGCGGGCGCAACTCTGAGCGGTTCTATCGCATAGCCCGTTTCAGCGACAAGCATCTGCCGTTCAATCTCGCCATGCTCTTCCTGGTAGACGAGATGTATAAGAACGTGGGCAAGCATTTCCGTATTGCGATTGGCAAGCCGATTCCATGGCAGACTTTCGACCACAGCAAGTCGGCTACCGAGTGGGCGCAGTATGTGAAGGATAGTGTTTATAAACTGTAAAGTTAGTAGTATCAAGTAGAAAATTGTAGAAATCATATCGTAATTATATAGAATATATAGAGAAGAGTAGTATGGAAGAAGAAATCATCCAACCGATTGATAAGGAGCTGCTTAAGAGCGAACTGACTCCCGAAAAGCAACTTCGAATGACAAACAAGAGCCACAATGAGATTTACATTGTGACAGCCAATGATTCGCCTAATGTCTTGAAAGAGATTGGACGTTTGCGTGAAATCGCTTTCCGTGAAGCGGGAGGTGGTACTGGTAAGTCGATGGACCTTGATGAATTCGATTTTGGTGACAACTGCTACAAGCAGCTCATCGTTTGGAATCCGGAGGCTGATGAGATTATCGGTGGTTACCGTTATCTCCTGGGCAAAGACTGGCAGCTCGACGAGAAGGGCCAGCCTAAGCTAGCCACCAGTCACATGTTCCATTTCTCAGACAAGTTCCTGAAGGAATACATGCCTTATACGGTAGAGTTGGGCCGTTCGTTTGTATCATTGGAATATCAGAATGTGCGCACCAACACCAAGAGCATCTTTGCCCTTGATAATCTGTGGGATGGTTTGGGCGCCTTGACGGTACTCTATCCGGAAGTGAAGTATTTCTTTGGCAAGATGACGATGTATCCATCTTATATCCGTCGTGGCCGTGATATGATTCTCTATTTCCTGAAGAAGCACTTCGATGACAAGGAAAACCTCGTCATTCCGATGAAGCCATTGAAGCTGGATACTCCAGAGAGCGAGCTTGCCGCCATCTTTACAGAAGATGACTTCAAGGCAGACTATCGCATCCTGAACCGAGAGGTTCGCAAGTTGGGTTATAATATCCCGCCTCTTGTTAATGCCTACATGAGTCTGAGTCCTACGATGAAGCTTTTCGGTACCGCCATCAACTATGGTTTTGGTGATGTAGAGGAGACCGGTATCCTCATCGCCATCGATGAGATTCTCGAAGAGAAGCGAGTTCGCCACATCAACAGTTTTATTAAGGAACATCCTGAGGCTCTGAAGATTACAAGCGGTGCCAACAAGATTTTCTACAAGGAAAAAGAATAGTATTTTACTCTTCACTCTTCACAGATATGGCTTAACGGTCTATTAGTTAGGTAGTTATAGCGGTGAAGAGTGGAGACTCACTCTTCACAACTCTTCACCACTCTTCACCCATATTATTTTAGAGGAAAGAATATCAGAGAGGCAATGGTTCCGTCATCAATGAAGACCAGGCCCTGTCATCAATGAAGACCAGATCTTGGAATAAATGATAGCTGAACCTCGCGATAAGTGAAGAGTGGTGAAGAGTGGTGAAGAGTGAACCACCACTCTTCACCGCCCACACCCCCAGTGTTTATAGGGGTTTCAGCCGATTTGGTGAAGAGTGAAGAGTAAAAGCGAGAGTAGTCTTTTTACAGATAGTTCAGCTGAATTTTATCTCCCGACGTATCGTTTTGTGCCTGGCAATGGCACAAAGTTGCCCTGGTAAAGGGCAATATCTTGCCATAACCAGGCAGTAAATGGAATAAGGCAAAGAATGCCAATATTCCATTATACTGGGTGTTCTTAAAATGAATTGCAATATGGACAGAAAATTATCAATCAGATTTTATAAAGACCGGGAGGTAAGAGCGGTTTGGGACGGGGAATACAACAAGTGGTGGTTCTCCGTGCTGGATATTATCGGCGTATTGAACGAGCAGGACGATTATTCCAAGAACCGTAATTATTGGAAGTATCTGAAAACTAAACTGAAGAAGGAAAATAATGAACTGGTTAGTGCTACTAACCAGTTGAAATTACAAGCTCCTGACGGCAAATTGCGTTTGACCGATGTTCTCGACAACGAAGGTATTATGTTGCTAGCCAGGAACTTTCCTAACAATAAAGCTGCCGACTTTCTGGATTGGTTTACCTATAGCGATAATACCATTGATGGGCAGAGTCGCAAGAAAGCATACACTCTTTTTGAGAGTGAATTGATCAATTCCATTACAGAAGGCTCTGTCAAAGGTTTGCAGCAGATTCATGCTTTCCTCTTTGGTGGTCTATACGATTTTGCAGGACAGATCCGAACTGTGAATATTGCAAAGGGCGGTTTCCAGTTTGCTATGGCGCAATATCTCCCACAAACACTTGCTGGAATCGAACAGATGCCGGAAAGTACGCTGGATGAAATCATCGACAAATACGTAGAAATGAACATCGCTCATCCTTTCCGTGAGGGAAATGGTAGAGCTACGCGCATTTGGCTTGATTTGATATTGAAGCGCAGGCTGAAAAAATGTGTGGATTGGAGCCTTATTGACAAGAATGATTATTTGGCTGCGATGACACAGAGTGTTGTTGATAGCAGTCGCATCAAACAGCTTATTTCCAATGCTTTAACTGATAAGATTGAAGACCGTGAGGTCTTTATGAAGGGCATAGACTATTCTTATTATTATGAGCAGGTGGATGAATAAGTAAGACGAATAAGTAAGACTAAAAAATAACACGGACAAATTCAATCTGTCCGTGTTATTTTTTTTCTTTGCTTTTTATTTCTATGTTTTCCACCTCGGAACTCATAGACTTAGAAGCCTTTCGTCTTGGTGCAATAAATGCTTGCCATCATTTACGCAAAAGAATGTTTGATTAAAAAGCGCGAATTCTACAAGCAAGTGTAAAATTACTAAATGCTTTTGCACTTGCTTGTTCCATTAGAAGAAGATATTACTCGCTTCATAGTTGTATTACCTAGGCTTTTTTCAAAAACTTCCTTAAATGATATTCTTGGTTCCAACAAAAAGTATTATTTTTGCATCCTATAAAAGAAATATGCAATGATGAGAAGAAAGACAACTTATAATTTTTTGCAAATCGTTATCATAACCGTTTTGTTTCTGCTGGTTTCATGTGACGGGAATCGTTTTGTGGATTCCAAGATGGCAAGTGCTGATAGTTTGATGGATGTCTGTCAGGATTCGGCACAGACAGCCTTAGCCATGCTTGATAGTCTGAAGGCGCAGAAGCCTGATATGAGTAAGGCTCAACAGATGCATTATGATCTGATTTATGCCAAGGCGATGAACAAGAGCTTTGTGGATTTTACCACAGATAGCGTGATGAAGCGGGTGGTTGCCTATTATGACAGGCACGGCTCTGTGAATGAGCGAATGCTGGCATATTATCTTTTAGGCTGTGTGTATCGGGATCTGCAGGATGCCCCTGCTTCTCTCGATAACTACTATAAGGCAGTGGAGCTGGCTGATACCACAAGTGCTTCGTGTGATTATGCCTTGTTGGCTAGGATTCATGGCGCTATGGGAGATTTGTATAGTGTAAAATCTTCTCCTCTGATGATGATAAAAGAAGCGAAGCTTGCTGCTAAATACGCTTGGATGGCTAAGGATACATTGGCAGCAGTGGTTGCTTATCGCAACCAGGTTGGCGGTTATTATGACTTGGACAATTCGGATTCTGTCTTGAGTATTTCCCTCAAAGCCCATCATTTCTGTAGAAAAAATGGGCTGGTTACAGAAATGTATCATGGTTTGAATGCTATCATAGATGTCTATATTAATAGAAAAGACTATAAGCGTGCAGGTTATTATATCCAGATGATGCGGCAAAATGCAGATCAGTTTATTACCCCAAATCAGGTTCGTAGAGGTAGTGAACTCTTATATTATAATATAGGTAGATATTATTGCGGCATAGGCAAGGTGGATGAGGGTATTGGTTATTTCCATAAGATTCTTACGGCAGATCATATTACATTCACTCATAAAGAGGCGGCTTATGGAGGATTACATACTGCTTATCAGCTCAAGGGGATTCCTGATTCCATATCCAAGTATGCCCAGCTGTTTGTCAATGCCAATGATTCTTCCTACAGGCATAGCACTGTGGAGTCCATGTATAATATACAATCCATGTATGATTATCAGCATTTTCAGCAGCGAGCCTTGAAAGCACAGACGGAGAATCAGCTGTTGTGGCTATCTATGGCATTGGGTGTCGTTGTCTTGTTTTTTGTTGCAGTTGTTGTCTTTTTATACATACGCAAGCAGATGAAGCAGAGAAAGGCTGTATTGGCTGGAATAAACGCAGACTACAATAAGGTGCTTGATGAGTATAAGCGTTCTGTTGCCGATTTGAAAATGATAGAAAATAATTTTGAACAGTATCGGCAGAAGAAAGAACAGGAAATCCAGCAGATGAATCTGGCTTTGAATTCTTTTCATCAGGTTGGCGAAAATGAGAACTGGATGACGGAGATTAGTTTGCTTGATAATGAACTGGTGAATCATTTCCATGCGCAGGCAAATGGAGTGAGTTGCAAGATCTCAGATAGCGAATGGGAAAAGTTGAAATCATTGGTCGAAAAGCAACTGCCTGATTTTATCCGCTTCATTTCTGCTCCGGACAAAAGATTAACAGACAGGGAATATCTTGTAGCCATATTGGTAAAACTACATTTCATCCCTTCTGAGCTGTCTCTTTTATTGGGTGTCGGGTCGCAGCAAATAACCAATATCCGTTCGAAAATTAACAGCAAGCTATTTGGTAAAAGCGGAGCCAAAACCCTTGATGCCAATATCTGGAGGATATAATTGCCATCAGTGTAAAAAATGTAATATGATGTGTAAAGCTTTCATTTCTAATGTATTATATTAGTTGAATTTCGTGATAAATGTAAAACGTGTAATCAAAAGATTCGTCTCATACCTTTATTTTTTATATCTTTGCCCCCAAAAAAAATGAAGTTATGAGACGAATCTTTTTTTATACAACTTTGCTGTTTGTATTAATGGTACAATACCCATTGGTTTCTTTTGCAGAAAAAAGGAACCTAATATTTACAGCAAATAAAGTTAATCCAGCACAAGACCCTAGAGATAAATTTCAAAGGACAATTATGATGATGCCGAGTGTTGCAATAGATGAATATGAGCTTTTCTTTTCAGACTCTCATCCTTCATATATAATAAGATTGGAAAACGAAGATGGAGATGTCGTTTTCGAACAGAGTATTCCCGAAGATGTTCTGCAACAGGAAATTCCTTTAGAATTGAAAGGTGATTATAAGCTGATTTTGATTCAAGGGAAACGGATGTTTGTCAGTAATATTCTTTTATAAAATCAACTTTTATTAACGGTTAGCAATAAATATGTATAATCTCTATTTTTTGGAAATATATGATCATCACCAATCTGGTTTTGTGACCTATATGAATGAACTTATTGTAGGCTTACAGCAACAGTGTGATGCAAAACTCAACGTTGTTATTTTAAAAGCTATTTCTTTCCACCTTCATCTTTTACAATAGTTCGTTAAATTTTGAATAACTACGCCGCATTAGCGACGCCATAATATAAGAGTTCTTTGAAATCGTTGGTATTTAATAGTCTGTTCGGCAGTTTCCCAGACAGCACAGAAAATCTATGTATCATCATCGCATTGTGAATCAGCGTCTTGACACTGGCCACCGACAAATCCTTCTTTTCCTGACGTGCAAAAGCCCTGGCTACGTTGATGGCCGTGAGGGACATGTTGAAGTGGAATGCGAGAGCCTCTTTCTGACGCGACTGGCAGTGGGTGAGTCCTGTGTACTGCTTGCTGTCTCTCAGGAGGAACTCAATCTGGAACCTTGTCCTGTAGATGTCCATAATGTCCTTTGCCGACATATTGATGTCTGTGGAGAAGAACACCTTCCTGGTCTGGGTCTTCTTGCCCGGCTCCATGCAGTCGACGATGACAACACGTACATCGCGCTTCAGGCTTGTAGCTATGACGACAGCCGTGTAGAGTGTAGCCTCCTTGCCGTCACCCTCTCCAGCAATCACGTGGCGCTTCTTGCGGTCGACCAACTTAGCCAAGTTCTCTTCGGCCCAAAGTAGAGATACTTCAGGCTGACGTCACTGCGGAAGCGGCTTACCAGGTGGAAGCCCAGCATGGTGCACCACTCACAAACGACTCTTTCGAGAAGAAGGCATCGGCAAGCGCCATTGAAGGCATCTTTGATGACTTTGGTGAGCTGGTCAAGTGGCATTTGGTTCATATTGTAACTGGTTTCTTTGCAGCTGCTAAGTTACTAAAAACAGCGACTTGACCAAATTTTGCGCTACTATTTCCGTCCAGTTAACACTATTTATACCACCGATTTTGACGGCTCATATTTATAGTCCGAGACATGCCCCAAAGAGGGGCAAATGCTCAGTCCAAGATGCGCTATATAGTTTAAAATGAGTCATATAATTAAAAATTAACTTAATGTATAACATATGAAATTTCGATTTTTTTTACTGATGTTACTTCCAATCTGCATGGTCGGATGTAACGATGAAATGGATTCTTTGGTAAAGGGTCCATCTGAAGTGGCGGAGTCTATTACACAAATGACCCGAAGTATTTCTCCAGTTTCCATTTATGACGGAGAACCAGTTGAATTTGAGCCTACTCAAGATATGATTCGGCTCAAAGAATTATACGGCGAAATGCACTCAACTCAAAGAAGAGCACCGTTAAATCCTTCGCCTACTTATGACGAAACTTTATGGGGCAATATGTACGCAATTCGCGAACTCCCTGCTACAATAAAGGTTCGTTCCAAGGCTTCAACTGGTTCCACAGCCAATTATGTTTCCTTATATTGCGAAGGTAAAAGTAAGGAAGTAACTCTCAATGCCGGAAACGCAGGAGACAAAAATCGCTTTTTAATTAAGGTCCTTCCAGCTTCCGCTGGTGTGCCATACCTCATATACTCGGTTGCTGCAGGAACTCCGCTGTCAGTCGGTTATTATACAAATAAGCCTGATGAGAAGATATTAATGGCCTCAAAAGACGACTCAGGATCTTTAATGAGCATAGGTTGGGATCTATTGCAATCATCTTACTATAAGAACTACTATGCAATTCAAAGCGAGTCATATCTTGGTCAAGCAGACCCCAATAATCAGTGGTCTATATTCTACTATGTATTGGAGGCCGTAAGTGGAAATAAGATAAGATATGCTCAACATGTCAACAACAAGGCACAGCAAGAATTCATTATCACTCCGGATGCAAAGTTTGAAATCAAGTCGTTGGAGTATGTAGTGAATAATTCAACACCTTCAAAAAGTACGTTTAGCAAGACGGTGACTGTAAAGAACACGTCTGCACAAGAGAAAGCCATGAATGTGCCATTTGATTTCTATGAGATGGAAACTTCTTATTTCAATCGAAATTCATGGAATGTAAACCTGAATTTTACCGATGATTCCAAGAAATTCGTCCGTCCCACAGTTACATCAGGTTCAGTAATAACCGATAATCCAGATGCTACAGAAGATGCTGTTTTTATAAATAGCAATACGCAAAATATCAGCAGGCACATCGTTTATAATCATCCAATTAGGTGTAAAGCTTCATCAACAGCAAAAGTAACTGTAAAGTTTGTGAAATATTATGTAAATGTCGATTACATAGTAAAGGCACAATATGAAGTAAAAGCAGGAGATTTGCGGGAATGTGTGCTTAAAGGAACTTGGAGCGGTTATGTAATTGAAGACCCTAATGAAATTACCCCTGAGGACAAAATAGAATTCACCCCTATTGGAGGCGGGGATATAATTTTAAAAAAATCCCGTACTTCCAATCAATCCTAAAGATTCATTAATACAGATTAAGCCATGAATAATAATAGATTGCATACAATAGGCATCATAGGGTTAATTGCCCTTATGATTCTGACCAGTTGTTCTAATGAAGATCAATATCTTTTTTCTAACGACGAAAATACGCCGACTCCAGATATTCTTTTACAGGAGAGGAGTAACGGCATACCAACAGCAATTAAACTCCCAATGAAAGCAAAGCAGGGAGTAAAGACACGAGGAATAAACTCTGACGGAGAACTTATCGGCAACTCTGACATCCTTCTAGGTTATTCTTACTCCGTAGGTAACTCCTTTATGGGAAGCATGGAGAATGTTAAGTTCCCAGTTCTTGATCTGGAAAAGATTAAGGGTAAGTATTCTACTGCGATTACTCGGAAACAACTGAATTCTTCGTCAGAAGAATCGTTCTCATATAATGGTATGTCTCGATATGAATCCAACAGTCAGGTATCTAAAACGGTTAAAACAGGGTTCAGTCTGAATTTAGGATTATTTAAAATAGGCAGGGAGAAAAAACTCACTGAACTTTTCAAGTCTAGCTTCAGTTCCAATGCAAATTGTGTATGTGGTGAATTGAATCTTGAAATCATAAATGGACAGTACGAACTTCTGGCAACAGCCGACAAACGTAAAATCTACGCAAGAGAATGTCTTACTCCGACATTTCAGACAGATTTATATCGTGGAACAATAGGTAATCTTATAGATACTTATGGACATTTTGTACTTAGAAGTTACATAACTGGAGGCAAAGCTATGGCATTATACGTTGGTGAGTCAGCCAAATATAATGATTTTCAATCTCGAGAGAAAGGTTTGAATAAGGATATTAACGCATCATTTAGCTGGAAATCAAATTCTGCATCCGGAAATCTCTCTTTCGGTAAAAACGACGGATCCAGTACAACTCAAGAATATGAAACCCAGAACACAAAAGTGTATATTAAAACTTTTGGCGGTAGTCCTCTTTATCAAGCGGCAGTAGGTCCACGCAATTTGAATACATTATCTGTTGATTTATCCGCATGGTTGAATTCGCTAAATGACAAAAGTACGAATACTCTGATAGATATTACATCAGGATTGAAAGAAGAAGAATGTGGATTATATCCTATGTCCGATTTTGTTCTCGAAAAGAATTTCCGCTATCGAATGGATGATACCACTTTAGGATTACTTGAATCTTTGACAGACGTCGTAGATCCTCGATTTGAAATTGTCAAGGTTCTTGCACGTATCTCTTCAACCGGGGAAAAACTATATGAGGTAGCCGCTGTTTTGAATACACGCCAAGGTGATAAAATTGTGTTAAGTGACGGAACATATAAAAATGCGCCAGATTCAGAGTTGAGAGCAAACAACTCAAACCAAACGATGATGAACAGAGTTCAGGAAATATTTGCCCAGAAAAAAACAGTTTTTCAAGGCTTAGAATTTTCAACGAATTACTCTACCACATATAATCCAGATGTGCGTAAACCCCTATGTATCCGGCTTGACGGTTTTGATGAAAATAAGATGGCATTTTATGCTGATCCGAAATCTAATATGAGGTATATATACGATTCGTCAAAGAAGATTGCTTTCGCATATAATGAAGATGAAGAATATGGTGACTATGTTCTTGATTATTACGGAATACGAGATTGGGTAGAATCATTACCCAAACGTAGTACATCTATGATGATTCTTCAAAATTACACTATAATCGGTCTTTAATTGTAAAACATTCAGAGAATGGAACTTCCATCCTCTGACAAAACAAATTCATATGAAGCACATTTTTTACATTATTTCGATCTTATTATTTGCTATGTTAGCAAGTTGCCATAACGAAGAGCCTTCCAATGGTTTAGTTTGGGATAAAGAATCCGAGGCAATCGTCAGAGACGGAATTACGGTTAATTCTGAAAGGCAAACTTTGATATTGAATTTTACTAACCTAAATGAATCAAGTTTATTAGTGCATACTGGGGAAGAATGGTTAGCCGCTTCTTTAAATGAATGGAAAGGACAATTAACGATTCAGGTTAAACCCAATGAAAGTTATGAAGAAAGAACAGGAAATATAATAATGACCATCGGAAATCAGGTTATAAAAATTCAAATTCATCAGAGAGGAATGTACATGGCTGTTCCAGAAGATAAATGTTATATACATGACTCTGATAAAGGATCTATTTCTGTGCGGGTTAAAGCCAATGGATTTCTTGATGTAGGTCTTTATCCATCGGATTGTAATTGGGCTGAAGTATCAGAAGTAAAAAAAGAAGCGAACGATGAATGGCTAGTGACAATTAAGTTGGATGAAAATCAAGATTTGGGAAGAATTGTTGGACTTGAGTTCAAAGTCGAAGGTTCTAAAACAGTAAGAAATTGTGGACCCTGCGTAATTCAACAACCAGCTCCGTTCAAAGAAAATGTTGATATAAAAGTACCAGAACCTGGGATGCTTTCTATTCTCTTGGGAGATAATATTAATAACTTTAAGCGTATTCGGAAGCTAACAATAAATGGTGGTATCAATGGACTAGATTTTCCGATCCTTCAGAAATTATTTTCATCAACAGATGATGCTCTTAGTCAACCAATTTCGATTGATTTGTCAGATTGTGCTATAGTAGCAGGGTATAAGAATCCATATCAATACTATGGTTGGGAACCAAACGATGTTGATGAATCGATACCTGTATTCTATGGGGAGATTCCGTATGGACTATTTACAAATGCCCGGAATCTTACCTCACTACATCTTCCCGAAAGTTTAAAAGTAATAGGAAGGATGGCGTTCAGTGGCTGCTCAAATTTGGAAAGCATAGATATACCTAATACCGTTGAAGAAATCGGAGCAAAAGCATTTTGGGAATGTTGTGGTATAAAGAAAATAAATATTTCCACTAATTCTAATTTGACCTCGATAGGAAACCAAGCGTTTACAACCGGTTCTCTCATTGAGTCCTTGTCTCTACCGGAGTGCTTGACCCACATCGCAGGAGAAGCATTTCTAGGATGTACCGTATCACAATTACATCTGTATTGGACTGATCCTTTTGAAGTAAGAATAGTTCCAGATACGGAATATTGTACCCTTTATGTTCCTGTAGGCACATCGCACCTCTATCGAGCTATTCGTAATTGGTGTAACTTCAAACAAATCAAAGAAGAATAAACATCTTGAAATGATTAGATATTTGAGTGGCTAATTGGATTTCATCTATTGCTGTCCGTTCTTTGTGAATATAACGGATGCTTGACCACATTCTTCAAGCATCCGTTTTGCTAAAATCATGCACACATAACTGATTGCAAATCTGATCCTATTTTATGAAGACCATCTACAATACGTTTAAGCTGCTGCTCACGTGGTTTCTTCAATCCATTTACATAGTGTGATAAAAGACTTTGGTTTATTCCAGAAGCACGACTAATTGCCGCTAGAGAAACGTATGGAGAATATGCTTTCAAAAGAGTAGTTGCATCCAGATAGTTATACACAAACTCATAATCTCCGTTCTTCAGCTATTCGGGAACATCTTCTCCATTTTCCACAAGGCCTTCAACATGAAACTTCAAACTATCCTTTGCCTCCTTTTGCAAAGCTTCAAAGGTTGGTGCTGTAAAAACTACCGCACCTGGTACATTACTACCAAGAGAACCGCCAAAATTCTTGTCGCACCAAGCAACTTTAACAATAATCTTTTCTATAATGTGCTACTTTAAAATCATTTTTATATAATAATTTAGGGGGTAAATATTATGTGAGAAATGATGTAAAAAGTTTGGCGGTTTAAGAAAATCGAGATAATTTTGCAGCCAGAAAATTAATCAAATTGAAAATGTATGGATATATTGAAAAATTTAGACTTAAGCCTAATTGTAGGCGGTGGGTATTTAATTTTTGTGAAGTATGGTGCGGAGAAAGGAAAAGTTTTGTTCTCTATGTTTGTTCCGTAACGTTTGTCCTCCTGTATCTTATACAGAAAAAGTTTTATATATAACATTTTGTGAATTTTTTAATGAAAAAAATAAGTATGAAAATTAATAAAATTCTAGTTACTCTCTGTTTCTTTGTGGTAATTGTAAGTCTAACAGCTAGTGCTAAAGATATACTAACAACAGATATGGGGGCTAACATAGGTGATGTCCCTGCAAACATTGCTATCCTAGATTCTGATAGTAACGTTGTTGCCAAAAGTATTACTGGTATCTCGGATTCTACAGTAATCTCTCTATCTGATGTAGAGGTGATAGGTCATCACAAAAACATAAAGTTGTCTGGTCATAATTTACTTGTAGATGTAGAGCATGATTCTATTCTTAACCATCAGAATGATATATATGAACTGATTAGTAAGGTTCCTGGTGTCGTACATTTAGGGAATTCGTTCAATGTGTTGGGCAAGGGAGCACCGGTCTATTATTTAAATGGGCGTAAAGTGAGAGATCAAAGTCTTATTGATAACTTACCGGTTGATCAAATCAAATCTTTAAAAATCGTTGCTATGCCAGGGGCGGATTATGACACGTCGGGTTCACCTGTGGTTGATATAAAAACTAAAATTTTAGGAGCTGGTCTGGCTTTTAATGTCATCGGAAATCTCACTCAGGCAAAGCATTTGGCTCATAAAACAGGTTTTTCATCAACATACAATTCTGGAAAAATAGATTTGTATGGTAGTTATAACTATAGGAGAAATAATGCTTCCGAAAGTTCAGATTATAATAAACAGGTGTTAGCTGATACCATTTGGAATAAAATGCAACATATTGAAAGCTTAACACATTCTGGCAGTCATACTTATTCTGCTGGTATGACTTATCATCTGTCTGGTAATTCAGAACTAGGGATGTTTTATAGTGGAATGTACACGGATGGAAAGGTTGAAACTCTGGATACATTTTGTGTAGTGCCAAATGTAGGAACTGCATATTATCTCTTTAATAAAAATAAATCCAAAAACAACCTCCTTACGCATCATGTCAATATATATTATGATGCAAGTTTGAATCATGCTTGGCACGTGAGTGTAGTGATGGATTATATTTCTAAAGCATCGAATACTAATTCTGCTTTAAAGGAAAATCATATAGATACGAGTTCTGAGGTTTCATATATGGGACATTCTAAATGGAATGTCCTGGCTTCTAATTTCCATGCTACCCATGATTTTGGAAAGTGGGGCACTTTGGGTATGGGATATGATTTCAGCTATAGTGAGGGAGTAGACAAGATAGATTATGAACGATTGAAGTTCGATGGCCGCTTTGAGAATAAGGAAGTTAAAAATTCCGTATTTATCAACTACGAATTACCCTTGGGGGATTTTTCTTTGAGTACAGGAATACGTTATCAAAATCTATATTCTCGTCAGAAGAATAAAAAGGCGTCTGTTATAGAGACGCATAGTGATAATACATTCTTGCCGTCAGTAACCCTAAGCTATAGTCATGGATTGTTGATGCAGAATCTTAGCTATTCAATAGGAACAGAGCGTGCTAATTATACAGATATGAATGATAATGTGACGTATGTGAATCGTTATGAGCAATCTAAGGGTAATAGCCAGTTGAAGACAGCCATCACTCATAGCTTATCTTATCAGTTGATGTATAAGTCTTTGTTTCTTACATTAAATTATGACTATATATATCGTCCATTATTGCCGGTGATTTATTCTTTGGAAGGAAATTCAGCTGTAACGGTTTCGTCACAAAATAATTTGTCGCATCGTCAAGCATTGTCGGCAATGTTGAATTGGCGTAAGACCTATAAATGCTATACAGCATCGTTGACGGGATTCTTTCAGAAGTCAATTATGTATTATCCGGGTATTGATGGAACAACATTTCATGATGGACATCCGTCGACAATTCTTAATTTTGACAATGATTTCCAGCTTCCTAAGCATTTTTTGCTCTCTTTATCTTGGCAACAAGTCTGGGGAGGGTACATGGAGTCGATAAATGTAAAAGCATCTTCTTCCGTCAATTTGAGTATCAAAAAATCTTTCTTTAAAGATAGGTTGCGATTATCATTAGATGGGTATGATATTTTTAATGGAGATAGAAATCGTGCTTGTAGGCAGATTTATAATGTTAAATCTAGTTTTAATACAAAGTATGAAACTCGAAAAGTAGGATTGACGTTAACATATCGTTTCCATAAGATAAAAGAAAGAGAAAATCAAACATCAGCTGAGGTAGAAATGGAGCGACTTGGTATTCCGAAAGAATAGGCTTTTCTTTGCTGTATTCTAATAAAACTAAGACATGGGGTTAACCATAAGATTCGCCAACGAACAGACTTTCTATCAGGGTCTGCTGATGCGTGATTACCGTATTAGTAATGGCACATATAAAGATAGAACATCTGCATGACAGCATGCAATGCGGTATCACCTGCTTGCAGATGATATGTAGATATTTCGGCAGGGAGTACTCTTTGGACTCTCTGTCGAAGATTTGCTTTGCCACAACGGAAGGTGTCTCCATGCTGGGCATCAACGAGGCTGCAAATATATTGGGATTTCAGACGGTTTCGGCTAGGGCTACAATAGAGGAACTAAGCGAGACTCCGCTCCCTTGCATTCTTCATTGGAATCAGAACCATTTTGTGGTACTATATAAGGTAAAGAATGGAAAGAAATTCTATATTGCAGACCCTGGCAAGGGAAAGACAACTTATAATCTTGAAGAATTCAGACGGCATTGGATAAGCACTCGCTCTAATGACGAGGACAAGGGCATCGCCATGTTCTTCGAGACTACTCCAGCCTTCTTCACCTATCAGATGGAAGGTGAGAAAAATCAGAAGGAGAAACGTTCCTTCAAGTTCCTTTTCAGATATTTCAAGAAATACCGCAAGGCATTCTCCTGGATAATCTTGGGACTGCTTGCGGGCAGTGCCCTGCAGCTGGTGTTGCCGTTCCTTACCCAATCCATCGTGGATGTCGGTATCAAGAACCAAGACATAGGATTCATCTGGCTCATTCTCCTAGGTCAGTTGATGCTCACTGTCAGCCGAACAGCAATAGACTTCGCCCGCCGGTGGTTCCTGCTCCGCATCTCCATGCGTATCAACATCTCCCTGGTGAGCGATTTCTTCATCAAACTTCTGAAACTGCCGATGTCTTTCTTCGACACCAAACTGATGGGCGACTTGATGCAAAGAATGAACGATCATAGCCGTGTGAACAACTTTCTCACCCAGCAGACGCTCAACATTACCTTTGCCATGCTTACCTTCGTGGTGTTCTCGGTAGTGCTCTTTATATATAATAAGGTGGTGTTTGCCATCTTCTTATTGGGCAGCATCCTATACGAAGGATGGATGGCTCTCTTCCTGCGTCGAAGAAAGGTGCTCGATTATGAACTCTTCGAGCAGCAGGCCATCAATAACAACAGGACATACGAGTTCATCACTTCTATGCAGGAAATCAAGTTGCAGGATTGCGAGCAGCGCAAGCGAAAGGAGTGGGAGGAGACACAAGTGAATCTTTTCAGAGTGCAGCAGAAATCTCTAAGACTACAGCAGACCCAGGAGGCTGGCAGTATTTTTATCAATGAGGTGAAGAATATCGTAGTGACGGTGGTTGCCGCTACGGCGGTAATCCAAGGGCACATGACCTTGGGTATGATGCTCGCCGTGCAATATATCATCGGACAGCTCAACTCGCCGGTGGAGCAACTCATGAACTTCTTCTATTCCGTGCAGGATGTAAAAATCAGTCTGGAACGTATCAATGAGATTCATCAGATGGATGATGAGAATGGAAAGGATGGCTTGCTGACAGGTCTTGATCATCCTGAGGATGGTATCCATATCAGCAACATCATGTTCAAGTATGATCCTCATGCCCTTCGAAAGACGATAGACGGGGTGGATATTCATATTCCTCAAGGCAAGGTGACGGCGATAGTGGGAGCATCGGGCAGCGGAAAGACCACGCTCATCCGATTGATGCTGGGTTACTACCCGGTGCTGGAAGGAAAAATCACCATTGGCAATACCGACATCAATCAGCTCAACAGGAAATGGTGGCGCAGGCAGTGTGGCGTGGTGATGCAGGAGGGCGTCATCTTCTCGGAAAGCATCGGGCGCAACATAGCTGTGGATGATGCAGATATAGATGAGGAACGTTTGATGAGATCTGCTGAGATAGCTTGCATCAAGGATTATGTGATGGCCTTGCCGCTGAAGTTCAACACCAAGATAGGGCGTGATGGCGTAGGACTGAGCCAAGGACAGAAGCAGCGCATCCTGATAGCAAGGGCTGTTTATAAGAATCCTGACTATATCTTCCTTGACGAGGCAACCAACTCGCTAGATGCCAACAACGAGAGGAGTATCGTGGAGAATCTGGATAAGTTCTATCAAGGCAAGACGGTTGTCATTGTGGCGCATCGCCTGAGCATGGTGAAAAATGCCGACCAGATCGTGGTCCTTGACCAGGGCAAGGTGGTTGAGGTAGGCAACCATGAGTCATTGACCGCCAAGCGAGGGTCATATTATAACCTTGTAAAGAATCAGTTGGAACTGGGAAACTGAAATGCGTTTGATATGGAACTGAAGAAATAAATCCCTCCACTTACTCGACTGAGAAGACTGGATAGAAAATTTAGGCAGCGGTGGATAGAAAGCTACTTTCAAAAACACCCTTCACCCTTCACCAATCAGGCATAAACGTCTAATAGCTAAGTGTTTATACGGGTGAAGGGTTGAACCAACCCTTCACCTCTCACACCCCCTGTGTTTATCGGGGTTTCCGGCGAAAAGGTGAAGGGTGAAGGGTAAAATCGAGAGTAAGGTTTTTCACGAGCAAAACCACGCTTCCAGCAGCCGGAAAGCATATTCCGAATGGCGATGGTAGACCTCCCGAAATTTTTCTCCCGACGCATCATTTTGCGCCTGGCAATGGCAAAAAGTTGCCCCAGTTGAGGGCAATATTGTGCCATAGTCAGGCAAAAAATGGAATGAGCCTCTTTTCAACTCGTCAGGACTATCATGCCGACTTCCCGGAGACTTTCCGGCACCTCGTATGTACCTGTTTAGACTTACTAACATCTATGCTTAAACACAGGTTTATGCAGGTGTCCCAGCTTTATTTCCCAGTTTATCCAGCCAATAGGCATCTTATACGATAGGCAGGCTGATGCCGTTTATCTTCTGATAGATATCTAAGGCATAGATGTCGGTCATGCCGCTGATGTAATCCAAAACAGCCATGATTCTCTCTTCCAGATTCTCGTTCTCTATGTCGTACTGACTGCTTACCCGGCGCAGGAGCTGCTTGGAATAGAAACGGGACGGGTTGACGGCTGCTTCGATGAATACCTCCATCAGCGTAGCCATAATTTGATAACCCGAAAGTTCGATGTCGAGTACCGGCTTGCTTTGGTAAATCTTTGAGAATGAAATCTTTTCACATTCCTTGTACGCCTTTTTCTGGCGCTCGGAAATGTGGTCGATGAGGCTACCTTCGAATGTTCCGGCTAGGATTTCCTCCTCGTGAGCCAGGAAGGCTGCCACACATTCGTTTTCCAGTTTTCCGATAACGCTGGCTCTCATGTAAACCACTTTCTCGTTTTCGTCAGTCAGTTCTTCGTCGATGATTCGCTGGCGTATCTTCTGCTGGATATCTTCATCGAAGAAACTCAGCAGCAGGTGCTCCGTCTCAGCATAGGAAAGAATTTTGAGCTTGTGGGAGTCTTCGATGTCCATGATTTCGTAGCAGATGTCATCGGCAGCTTCTACCATATAAACGAGTGGATGGCGGGCGTATTTGAGAGGCTCACCCGGTGCAGACTTGCAGGAAATGCCCAATTCATAGGCAATTTTCCTGTAAGATTCCGCTTCGGAAGCAAAAAAGCCGAATTTTCCGTGATTCCCGGCAAGACTGCTGGCAAACGGATATTTCACGATGGAGGCAAGCATGGAATAGGTCATCACGAAGCCACCCTGACGGCGTCCCTTGAAACGGTGGGTCAGGATTCTGAAGGCATTTGCGTTACCTTCGAAATGCGTGATGTCATCCCAGAACTCGGATGAAACCATTGGCTTTATCTTCAGTCCCGGTCCTTCGCTGAAGAAAGTCTGGATGGCTTTCTCGCCGGAATGACCGAAAGGAGGATTGCCCAGATCATGTGCCAGGCAGGCTGCACTTACGATGGTTCCTATCTCTTCTACGAGCGTATCCTTCAGGTCAGGCTGTTTCTGGATGACCCGTCGGGATATGTCGTTACCTATCGACATGCCCACACTAGCCACCTCCAGGCTGTGGGTGAGACGGTTGTGGACGAAGATGCTGCCCGGAAGAGGGAAGACCTGCGTCTTGTTCTGCAACCGGCGGAATGCCGATGAAAAGATAAGACGGTCGTAATCGCGCTTGAATTCAGAGCGGTCATCGTGGCGCTCAGCATGCTTGTGCTCCTGTCCGAAACGCTTGTTTGATATGAGTTGTTTCCATTCCATAATCCGTTGATTCTTATATTTTAATATTGCACTTTTATCGTTCTGCAGCGCAAAAATACAGGAATCTGCGCATAATTCAAAATAAAAATAGATAAATTATATCATTTTTACTTATAAAATGCGATTATTCGCCTAAAAAGCAGTATTTTTGCAGAAAAATAGAAAAATATGCTGAAAGTACAGATTATCAATAAGGGGCATCAGCCTCTCCCTGCGTTTGCCACACCTCAGAGTGCGGGCATGGATTTGCGTGCTAATATCGATGAGGCTATCGTGCTTCATCCTATGGAGCGTAGACTCGTTCCTACGGGGCTTTTCATGGCATTGCCGGCTGGTTATGAAGCGCAGATAAGACCTCGTAGCGGACTGGCACTGAAGCATGGCATTACCGTGCTCAATACGCCGGGTACCATCGATGCCGACTATAGAGGCGAAATCATGGTGCTGCTCATCAACTTTTCACAGCAGGACTTCGTCATCAATGACGGCGAGCGCATTGCACAAATGGTGCTTGCCAAGCACGAACAATGCGACTTCATCGAGGTAGAAGAACTCGACGAGACAGAGAGAGGCGCTGGTGGCTATGGTCATACGGGAGTAAAATAAAAAGAAAGGAATCGAATCGTGAAATTCAGTTTGAGAAATACTGCTATCTGGATGGTCGTGGGGCTGATAGGCTCTGCGGCTTTGCCGTCTATGGCCCGTAAGGTAAAAGTGAAACACGTGGCGCAGCAGGCGGTAGCGGTGAAGGACTCGCTCAGTCCTAACGACCGCAAACGTTTTGAATACTTCTTCCTGGAGGCGGGAAGGCAACATGCAGCCAACAACTATTCTGCTGCGATGGACCTCTTTGAGCATGCCCGACAGATAGATCCGAATGCCGCAGAGACATACTTCTATCTCTCGATGTATCACTCTCAACTGAAGCAAGATTCGCTCGCCCTTCACTATATGGAGAAGGCAATACAGCTGGCTCCGGAAAACCAGACCTATGCCGAGAATCTTGCCCAGCATTATATCGGCAAGCAGCAGTATGACAAGGCGATAGATGCCTACGAAGACCTCTATGCCCGCAATCATGGCAATACCGATGCCCTGCATATCCTGGTGCAGCTGTATCAGCAGCAGAAGAACTTCCCGATGATGCTGAAGACCATTTCGCGTCTGGAAACCGAGGAGGGTGAGAGCGAGCAGTATACGCTTTCCAAGATGCGCATCTACGAAATGATGGACGACAAGAAGGCTGCCTATAAGGAATTGAAGTCGCTGGTAGATGCCCATCCGCTCGACATGGTTTACAAGACGATGCTGGGCAACTGGCTCATGCAGCATCACCGCCAGAAAGAAGCCTTCAAGATGTTTACGGATGTGCTGAAGGAGGAGCCGGAGAATTCCTATGCCCAGATGTCGCTCTACGACTATTACAAGGCAACCCAGCAGGAAGACCAGGCTCATCAGATGCTGGATAAAATACTGCTCAGTCCGAAGACGGATCTGGAAACCAAGGTGATGATGTTCCGTTCGTTTATCCAGGACAATGAGACCCATGGTGGCGATTCCACCCAGGTGGTGGCGCTCTTCGACAAGGTGCTCGATGTGCCGCAGCCATCGGCTGATGTAGCTGAAATGCGTGCAGCCTATATGAGTCTGAAGAAGATGCCGGACAGCATCATCGGCAAGGCTTACGAGAAGGTGCTTGCCATCGCACCGGATAATGTCAATGCAAGACTGCAGCTGGTGCAGCTGCTCTGGAATCAGAAAGATTATACATCGGTAATCGCTCAGAGCAAGGCAGCTCATGCGTATAATCCGGAAGAAATGGTGTTCTATTACTTCGGTGGAATGGCGCATTATCAGAAAAATGATGAGGATGCGGCGCTCCATGAATTCCGTCAGGGCGTGGCACAGGTAAGAGCCGATGCTTCTCCTGACCTGGTTTCTGATCTCTATGCCGTCATGGGCGACATCCTTTACAAGAAGAAGGACAAGCAGGCGGCTTATGCGGCTTACGACTCCTGTTTGCAATGGAAGGATGACAATGTGATGGCGCTGAACAACTATGCTTATTACATGAGCGAGGAAGGCATCGACCTGCATAAGGCAGAATCGATGAGCTATAAGACCGTGAAGGCGGAACCTAACAACGGCACTTATCTGGATACCTATGCATGGATCCTGTTCAAGGAAGAGCGCTATGCCGATGCCAAGACTTATATCGATGCTGCTCTCAAGAACAGCGATTCTACCGAGAATAACAGTACGATATTGGAACATGCCGGCGACATCTATGCCATGAACGGAATGATAGATGACGCCATGAAATACTGGAAGCAGGCGCTGGACGGCGATGGACAGAATGCCGTCCTGAAATGGAAAATAAACAATAGACAATATATTACCGAGGATGAACTGCTGCGTCGTAACAGACCGGCAAAGAAGGAATCGGTAACGAAGAAAATCATTAAGAAAGGTAGAAAGAGATGAAAAAGAATAAATGGATGTTGATGGGTGCCGGAGCTGCCATGATGCTGATGGCTGCTTGCGGAACTAGCAGACAGGTACAGGGAACCGGCAAGGTTGATGCCGGCAAGCAGCAGACATCTGTCAAGGCAGACGAGCAGGGTGAAAACTTCAGCCAGCGTGCTTTCCTGCAGATGGTTTCGGATAATCAGGTCTACGCCAAGGATATTGTGGGCAAGATGGATTTCACTATCCTGATGGGAGACAAGGAAGTGAGCGTTCCTGCCAAGTTGAGCATGCGCAAGGACCAGCTGGTGCGTATCCAGATCTTCATGCCTTTCCTGGGCAGTGAATTGGGGCGTCTCGAGTTTGCTCCTGATTATGTGTTGATTCTGGACCGTTATCACAAGCAGTATGTCAAGGCAGACTATACGCAGGTGGATTTTCTGAAGAAGCAGGGCATCTCGTTCTATACCTTGCAGGCGTTGTTCTGGAATCAGCTGATTCTGCCGGGCGAAAAGGAGGTGACCAAGTCAAACCTCAAGAAGTTTGACGTCAACCTGAATGCTGCCGGCAACGAGGTTCCGGTAACCGTCAAGAATGGCTATATGACCTATGCCTGGAATACCAGCCGCGAGAACGGGCGCATCACATCGGCTGATGTCAACTATCAGAGCTCGCAGCATGGCACATCCCGTTTGCATGTAGACTACAGTAAGTTCAAGAGTGTGGGCGTGAAGATGTTTCCGGCAACACAGGTGATGTCGTTTATGACTACTGCAACCCAGAAGAAGCAGGAAATGAAACTTATCCTCAATCTCAACGAGGTGAAGACAGATAGTAACTGGAGTACTCAGACCGAAATTTCAAAGAAATACAAGCAGGTTTCGCCTGAAGAAGCACTTCGCAAAATTATGAGTATCTGATGAAACGTATCCTATTATTAATGATGGCTCTGGTATTCTCGCTGGCTCCCTATGCCCAGAAACAGGTGCAGAAGAAGCGACCGGTAAGAAAGACCGCAGTGGCTGCCAAGCCTCAGAACAGAAATAAAAGACCGGTGAAGCATTCTGCCCCTACCAGGGCAGAACGCAAGGCGGCTACCTACAGCAATGCTTCTATCCGAGGATTGCAGGGACAGCGTGCGTCTATCCAGAAGAAAATCAAGGAGCAGGAACAGGCGCTCCGCAGGAATCAGGCGGATGTGAAGAAGCGACTGGAAGACCTGATGATATTGAACGGTGAGATAGACCAGAGTCAGAAGAAAATTGATGGCATCCAGAAGGATATTCATCATATCGACGGAAATATCGGTATCCTGCAGGCGCAGCTGAAAACCCTTCAGCAGCAGTTGCAGGACCGCAAGAACAAGTATATCCGTTCCATGCGCTATATGAGCCGTCATCATACGGTACAGGACAAGCTGATGTTCATCTTCAGTGCCAAGAATCTTACCCAGATGTATCGCCGCCTTTCCTTCATCCGCCAGTATTCTTCCTATCAGAAGGTGCAGGGCGAGGCTGTAAAGGCAAAGCAGAAGCAGGTGAACGAGAAGCATGTGCAGCTGCAAAACGTAAAGGGACACAAGAACACCTTATTATATAAGGGTAAGCAGGAGAAGACTGCACTCGAAGGCAAGCAGACCCAACAGCAGGAAATGGTGCAGGGATTGCAGAAGCAGCAGAAGACCATTCAGGCTGTCATTGCTGACCAGCGTCAGAAAGATGCGGCAATCAACGCTCAGATTGACCGCTTGATTGCTCAGGAAGTAGCCAAGGCTCGTGCCCGTGCTGCTGCCGAGGCTAAGAAGAAGGCTGCTGCAGCTGCTGCCGCCAAGAAACGTGCCGAGGAATTGGCACGTAAAAAGGCTGCTGCCGAGGCTGCAGCCAGGGAGAATGCACGTCGTATTGCTGAGGCGAAGGCTCGTGAAGCTGCTGCCGAGGCGGCAAGAAGAAAGGCTGCCGAAGAGGCAAGGCTGGCTGCTGAGGCTGCAAGAAAGGCTCAGGAAGAAGCGGCTGCTCAGGCTGAAGCAAAGGCGAAGGCCAAGGCGCAGGCTAAGGCGCGTGCTGCTGCCGAGGCTGCCCAGCGTGCTGCAGCAGAACAGGCTGCACGTCAGGCTGCTGCTGAACAGGCTGCAAGAAAGGCTGAAGCTGAACGAAGGGCTGCTGAGTTGAAGGCTAAGGCGGACGAGGAGCGCCAGGCTCGTGAGATTGCTGCTGCCAAGAAGGAGGCGCAGGAGGCGGCTACCTTGAGTTCGGTAGACCGTATGCTGAGTGGCGGATTCGAGGCAAACCGTGGTCGTCTGCCAATGCCTATCAGCGGCGGTTATCGCATCGTTAGCCACTTCGGACAGTATAATGTACAGGGCTTGAAGGGTGTTACCCTCGACAACAAGGGTATCAACATTCAGGGCAAACCGGGTTGTGTGGCTCGCAGCATCTACGATGGTGAGGTGAGTGCCGTATTCGGCTATGGTGGCATGTGGAATGTACTGGTTCGTCATGGTGCCTACATCTCGGTATATTGTAACCTGAAATCGGTCAGCGTTCATAAGGGACAGAAGGTAAGTACCCGCCAGGCATTGGGTGCCGTGGGTTCTGACAACATCCTCCAGTTCCAGCTGCGCAAGGAGACTGCCAAGCTCAATCCGGAAGCTTGGTTGGGAAGATAAATGCATGAATATAATTAAGTCAGAAAAAAAAGCAATCGTTTGCTAAGTGTGCAAACGATTGCTTTTTTTTATATCATTTCTTCTATATTCCTTATTCGGTATTCAAAAAAAAGTCTTATCTTTGCCAACGAAAGTAAAGTAACAAGATAAAAGATGATGAAAAACAGAAAGAGGGTGTGTCATAAGTTTATGATTCACCCTCTTCTTGTTGTTGGAAGAGATAGGATATGTTGTTGGAAGAGATAGGATATGTTATTGAGACAGTCAGTATCTTCGGCCGCACAACAGCTGTTGTGCGCTTGCATAACAGCTGATATGCGCATGCACAACAGCTGATGTGCGTGCGTTGGTCAACTGTTATGCGCCAACTATTATCCAGACTTATGACACACCCTCTTCGTTTTTTATTGTATTCTATATAATAAGGTGTAGTCAGAACGAATGTCTCTTTCAGATGCTGGCTCCATCCAAGAGTTCCCGGTATTTAGCTACAGCATCCGAAATCTCGCTTATTTTGATAAATTCATCGGCAGAATGGGAACGGGAGGATTCGCCCGGACCCAGTTTGAAGGATGGGAAGTGCATCAGAGCCTGGTCGCTGAGGGTAGGACTGCCGAATGGCTTCATGCCCATGGCTACACATTTCCTGATAAGAGGATGTGCCGGGTCGATGCGGGATGACTTCAGGCGGAAACTGTGGGCCTTCACCTCGCTCTTCAGGTGCTGGCAGATAAACTCGTAAACCTCTTCGTTGTCGTAAAACTCGTTGGTGCGGATATCCACAAGCATCGTACACTTATCCGGAATCACATTGTGCTGGGTTCCGGCATTCACTACGGTAAGCGTCATCTTGGTAGGCCCCAGAAACTCGCTCACCTTCTCAAACTTATAGTCACGAATCCATCGCATATCATCCAATGCCTCGTAGATAGCGTTTACTCCCTCGTTGCGGGCAGCATGACCGCTCTTACCGTGAGCAATCACATCCAGCACCATCAGTCCCTTTTCGGCAACAGCCGGGTTCATGCCGGTAGGTTCACCTACAATGGCAAGGTCGATATGCGGAAGTAAAGGCAGGGCACGGGTAATGCCATCCTTCCCTGAAACTTCTTCTTCGGCAGATGCTAAATAAATAAGGTTATAGTGCTGAGGCTTCTCTGTCAGCATTCTGAATATCTGGAGGAGCGAACAGAGTCCGCCGCCGCAATCGTTGCTGCCCAAGCCGTAAAGTACCCCCTCTTCAACATCTGGTGAAAACGGGTTGCGTGTCCATGAAGCCACAGGCTTCACGGTATCGATGTGAGCGTTGAGCAGCAGGGTAGGTCGGCTCTCATCGTAATGAGGGTCGATAATCCAGATGTTGTTCGCCTCACGATGAGGTTCGAAACCATATTTGCGGATGGTCTGCTCCATGATGTCGGCAGCCTCCTTCTCGTTTCTGCTTACAGATGGGGTGGCGATGAGCTTTTTCAGCAAATCCACGGCATCGCTTACATATTCTTCTTGTGTCATCATAATCTCCCTTTTTATTGTTTCGAGGGCAAAGTTACGAAAAAAAGAGCAGATAAAGTGGAAAAAATATCTTTTTATTTTGTGTTCTTAACAAATTCTATTATCTTTGCATCAGAATATAAATATAAGCTTATGCAAATTAATAGTCATCTTTCGGTACTGATTCACGACCTAGCTAAGAAATGGGGAGATAAGCCAGCGCTTACCTTCAGAAAGTTTGGTAGTGACCAGTGGCAAACGGTTTCATTTAACCTCTTCTCGCTAAGAGTGAAACAAGTGAGCAATGCCCTCCTGAATCTTGGGGCTAAACCTCTTGACAAAATCGCTGTCTTCTCGCAGAACTGTGTGCATTATCTGTACACCGACTTCGGTGCGTACGGTATCAGAGTTACCTCTGTGCCTTTCTATGCCAACAGCAGCGAGCAGCAGATTCAATATATGATTAATGATGCGCAGATTCGCTTCCTCTTTGTTGGCGAACAGGAGCAGTATGACAAGGCTCATCGTATCTTTGCCCTCTGTCCATCTCTGGAACGTATCATCATCTTCGATTCAAGCGTACGCATCAGTACCCACGATCCTGCTGCTCTCTATTTCAAGGACTTCCTGAAGCTGGGAGAGAATCTCCCTCGTCAGACGGAGGTAGAGGAACTCTACAAGCAGGCTAGTATGGATGACTTGGCTAATATCCTCTATACCAGTGGAACAACTGGAGATAGCAAGGGCGTGATGCTGACCTATAGCCAGTATTATGCTGCTTTGAAGGCAAACGACGAATGTGTGCCTGTTACCGACAAGGATCGTGTCATCGACTTCCTTCCATTCACCCATATCTTTGAGCGTGGATGGGCATATCTCTGCTTGAGCGAAGGTGCCGAACTCATCATCAATACTTATCCTCATGAAATTCAGGAGAGTATGCGAGAGATGCATCCTACCTGTATGTGTAGTGTGCCACGTTTCTGGGAGAAGGTTTATATCGCTGTAAAGGCTAAGATGGATGATGCCGGTCCTATCCAGAAGAAGCTCTTCTACCATGCTTTGGCAGTAGGAAAGAAGCGGAATATAGAATATCTGGCAAACTGCAAGCGCCCTCCTCTGACATTGGAGTTGGAATATAGAATTATCAACAAGACCGTTTTGAGCATGGTTCGCAAGCAGTTGGGCTTGGAAAAACCGAATATCTTCCCTACAGCGGGTGCTTACGTAAGTCCGGAAGTAGAGGAATTTGTACATGCCATCGGCATCAATATGGTGGTGGGATATGGTTTGACCGAGAGCCTTGCCACCGTATCTTGTGATCATCTCGACAAGAAACGCAGTCTGGGTTCGGTGGGTCGTCCGATCTCCTGCATTCAGGTAAAGATAGGTGAGGATAATGAGGTGCTCCTCAAGGGCCCTACCATCACTCCGGGATATTATCATCGTGATACCACCAATGCGAAGGCATTCGACAAGGATGGATTTTTCCATACCGGTGATGCCGGCTACATGAAGGATGGTGAGCTTTATCTCACCGAGCGTATCAAGGACCTGTTCAAGACATCGAATGGTAAATATATCGCTCCGCAGCAGGTAGAATCGTTACTCCTGGTAGATAAGTTTATCGATCAGGTGGCTGTGATTGCCGACCAGCGCAAGTTCGTTTCTGCCCTCGTTGTGCCTGAATTCCGTCTCGTGGAGGATTGGGCTCGTGAGCATCATATCACATTTACCTGCCGTGAAGATTTGTGTGCCAACGAAAAGGTGCAGAAGATGTTGATGGACCGTATTCAGATTCTCCAGCAGCATCTGGCTTATTATGAGCAGATCAAACGTATCACTCTCCTGGCTCACCACTTCTCAATGGAGTCGGGCGAGTTGACCAATACCTTGAAGATTCGCCGCCCTATCATCAACAAGAACTATAAGGCGGAGATTGACAAGATGTATGAGGAGTAATGGTTTTACTTTGAACTTTGAATTTTGAACTTTGAACTTTATGATAACTCTTTATGATGATGACTCTTATCATATAGTTGGAGGGGGATAAAGATGAAGTTCAAAGTAATCATAAAGTTCAAAGTTCAAAATTCAAAGTTCAAAGTTAATAGTTAATGATTACAGCTGACCAGTTGAAGGATGTGATGGACAGGGCAGAAGCTCTGCACCGTTATCTCAATATAGACCAGAAGAAAGTAGAATTTGAAGAGGAGCAGCTCCGAACTCAGGCTCCTGACTTTTGGGAAGACCCAAAGTATGCACAGGAGCAGATGAAGAAGGTAAAAGGCATCCAGAAATGGCTCGACGGTTATAAGACTGTACGTCTTTATGCCGATGAGTTGAAGCTGGCGTTCGACTTCTATAAAGATGAAATGGTAACCGAGGAAGAGGTGGATGCCGATTATGCCAAGGCGATAAAAGCCATCGAAGACCTGGAGTTGAAGAACATGCTTCGCCAGAAGGAAGATCCGATGGACTGCGTACTCAAGATTAATTCCGGTGCCGGTGGTACCGAGAGCCAGGACTGGGCACAGATGCTGATGCGTATGTATATGCGCTGGGCTGAGGCTCATGGCTACAAGGTAACTATCACCGATATGCAGGAAGGTGATGAGGCTGGTATCAAGAGCGTCACCATGACCATTGAGGGCGGCGAGTACGCTTATGGTTATCTGAAGAGCGAGAATGGTGTGCACCGACTGGTGCGTGTTTCTCCTTTCAATGCCCAGGGCAAACGAATGACCAGTTTCGCCAGTGTCTTCGTAACTCCGCTGGTAGATGATACCATTGAGGTGTATGTTGACCCAGCCAAACTTTCCTGGGATACCTTCCGTTCGAGTGGTGCCGGTGGTCAGAATGTGAATAAGGTTGAATCTGGTGTCCGTCTTCGTTATTGGTATACAGATCCAGATACAGGCGAGGAAGAGGAAATCCTCATCGAGAACACCGAGACCCGTGACCAGCCAAAGAACCGTGCCAAGGCTCTGTTGCTCTTGAAAAGTCAACTCTACGACCGCGCCATGAAGAAGCGTCTGGAAGCTAAGGCTAAGATTGAGGCCGGCAAGAAGAAGATAGAGTGGGGAAGCCAGATTAGAAGTTATGTCTTCGACGACCGTCGTGTGAAAGATCATCGTACCAACTATCAGACATCGGATGTTGATGGCGTGATGGATGGTAAGATAGATGATTTCATCAAGGCATATCTGATGGAGTTCCCTACGAATGATGAAGAACAATAATAACCTAAAAAATATATAACTATGGGTGGAAATAAAGATTTAAGAAGAGCTAAGCATGAAGCTTACCAGAAGAAACAAGCTGCAAAAGCAGACAAAGTAGTGAAATGGATTTTTGGAGGATTGATCATCTTGGGTATCCTCTTCATGATTTATACAATGTGGCTTTCAGCTTAAAGTTAAAGGTATAAGAAAATGAGTGGATTGGAAATAGAAAGAAAATTCCTCGTTAAGAAGGGCGACGCTTATAAAAGCGCCGCCTTTTCTTCTAGTCATATTCAGCAGGGGTATATTCCGGCTGAAGGGGCTACGGTGCGAGTTCGCACGAGAGACGAGAAGGCTTATCTCACGATTAAAGGTAAGTCGGTAAACGGTGGTATGACCCGTTATGAATTTGAAAAGGAAATAACCATGGACGAGGCGCAGCATCTTCTGCAACTCTGTCAGGGGGGAGTCATCGATAAGCGCCGCTATCTTGTCAGGAGTGGAGACCATACCTTCGAAGTAGATGAATTCTACGGTGATAATGATGGTTTGGTGATGGCAGAAGTGGAACTGGGAAGTGAGACGGAAGAATATGAGAAGCCTGCCTTCATCGGTATGGAGGTAACAGGCGATAAACGTTTCTACAATTCTCATCTTCTTGGAAATCCTTTTTCGAAATGGCGTGATACTTTGCCGGAAGAATATCGTTAGAAGAGCATTTTAAAGCCTTTTTCTCTTGAAAATGTACGAAAAGTTGCATAAATATTACTAATTTTATATTTTTGCTTTCAAATGTTGCATATATCTCGGAATTATTTTATAATTTTGCAGTCAATAATATGAAACGTTAAGAAATTAGTAAGAGAAAGATAAGAAAATGGCAGAATCAAATAGAGGAAGTTTTGGTAGCAAGATAGGAATGATACTTGCTACAGCTGGTGGCGCCGTAGGTTTAGGTAACGTATGGCGCTTCCCTTATATGGCTGGTCAGGAAGGTGGCGCAGCCTTTATCCTGGTTTACATCGGATGCGTACTTCTGTTGGGTATCCCATGTATGATTTCAGAGTTTATTATCGGTCGTCATGGTGCTTCCAATACGGCACGTGCCTATACCAAGCTTGCCAATGGAACGGCTTGGAAGTGGGTAGGCTATCTGGAAGTGCTCACCGGTTTTCTGATTACCGGTTACTATGCGGTGGTTTCGGGATGGTGCTTGCAGTATGTTTATGCCAGCATCATGGGCGAACTGCATGGCGACCCAACCTTCGTGGCAAATTACTTCAAGGAGTTTTCTGCCGATCCTATTCGTCCGGTGATGTGGACGGTGGCAATCTTCCTGATTTGTCACTTTGTGATTATCCATGGTATACGCGGAGGAATCGAGAAGGCATCCAAGGTGATGATGCCGCTTCTGTTCATCCTGCTTCTCATTATCGTGGTGTCTTCCTGTCTGTTGCCGGATGCGGGAAAGGGTATCGAGTTCCTACTGAAACCTGATTTCGGAAAGGTGGATAGGAATGTATTCCTCAATGCTTTGGGACAGTCGTTCTATTCCATGAGTATTGGTATGGGCTGTATCTGTACCTATGCATCTTATTTCAGTCGTCAGACTAATCTCTTGAAATCGGCGATTCAGATTTCTGCCATCGATTTGATGGTGGCGGTATTGGCAGGCTTGATGATTTTCCCTGCAGCATTCTCGGTAGGAATATCACCGGATAGTGGTCCTTCGCTTATCTTCATCACCCTGCCAAATGTCTTTAACGAGGCGTTTGCATCAATGCCGGTATTGGGATGGATTATCTCCTTGATGTTCTATGTACTTCTTTCTGTGGCAGCATTGACATCCCTGATGTCGCTTCACGAGGTGAATACTTCTTTCTTCTATGAGGAGTTGAAGATTGACAGAAAGAAGGGTGCCATGATTGTAACGGTATCTTGTGCCATCATTGGTGCATTCTGTTCGCTTTCTTTGGGGGCTACAGATAAGTTGTCGTTCTGTGGCAAGACCTTGTTCGACTGGTTCGACTTCGTAACGGGTCAGCTGTTCCTGCCTACAGCAGGTCTTCTCACCTGTTTGTTCCTGGGCTGGTATGTTCCGAAGAAGGTGGTGAAGGATGAGTTTACTAACTGGGGAACCCTGAAGGGAAAGGTATTCCATGTCTATCTCTTCCTGATCAAGTTCGTTTGTCCTGTGCTCATCTTCCTGGTATTCCTGAATCAGTTCGGAGAATTGGGATAAGCTATATATATAATAAGGTGTAGTATTGGGTGTTTTATCAATAAACATTGAATACAAACCATTAAACATTAAAACAATGGAGACTAGAGGAAATTTCGGAAGTAAATTGGGCGTCATTCTTGCTACAGCCGGTTCGGCTGTCGGTTTGGGTAATGTTTGGCGTTTTCCTTATATGGCAGGTCAGAATGGAGGTGCAGCCTTCATCCTTATCTATCTGGTTTGTATCATCCTGTTGGGTTTGCCTGGCATGATGAGCGAGTTTATTATTGGTCGCCATTCGGCTTCCAATGCAGCGCGGGCTTATAGTAATTTGGGTAAGAACAAGGCTTGGGGTACCGTAGGTTTGATGGGTGTCATCACCTCCATGATTATCCTTGGCTTCTATGCCGTGGTGGCAGGCTGGTGTCTGCAATATCTCTATGCCAGCATCATGGGTGGTGTGCATGGCGATCCGGAGTATGTGAAGACCTACTTCCAGACGTTTGCTTCCGATCCTATTCGTCCTACCTTATGGGCTGTAGGTTTCATCCTGCTTACTCATGCTGTGGTGGTAAGAGGTGTTCGCAATGGTATCGAGAAAGCTTCCAAGATATTGATGCCGTTGCTTTTCGTGCTGCTGGTTGTCATCGTAATAGCTTCCTGTTCTTTGCCGGGAGCAATGAAGGGCGTGCAGTTCCTGTTTCATCCTGATTTCTCAAAGGTTGATGAGAACGTGCTGCTCGAAGCTTTGGGACAGGCATTCTTCTCTCTGAGTTTGGGAACAGCCTGTCTGTGTACATACGCATCTTACTTCAGCCGCCAGACCAATCTCTTGAAATCGGCAAGTCAGATAGTTGTTATCGACACGCTTATTGCAGTATTGGCAGGCTTGATGATATTCCCGGCAGCCTTCTCGGTAGGTGTGCAGCCTGATAGTGGTCCGTCACTCATCTTCATCACCTTGCCTAATGTGTTCCAGCAGGCATTTGGCGATATGCCGGTGGTGGCTTACATCATCTCGGTATTGTTCTATGCCTTGTTGGTATTGGCTGCATTGACCTCTACGATTTCCATGCACGAGATTGGTACGGCAATGATTTATGAAGAGCGCAAGATTACCCGTGCCAAGGGTGCGTGGATAGAGACCATTACCTGCAGCGTCATTGCCGTATTCTGTTCTCTTTCTCAGGGAGCAGTTCCTGGATTGGGATTCTTCGGTAAGGATTTCCTTACGAATTGTGATAATTTCACAGCACAGTTGTTGATGCCGTTTGCTTCGATTGTCACCTGTCTATTCTTGGGGTGGTATGTTCCGAAGAAGATTGTGCGTGATGAGTTTACTAATTGGGGCACGGTGAGCGGTAAGTTGTTCCCCGTCTTCCTCTTCATGATTCGTTTCGTCAGTCCAATCTGCATTCTGCTCATCTTCTTGCATCAGTTTGGTGTTATCTGATACCTATTTATATATATAAAGCCAAATGCGCTATCAGACATAGTGCATTTGGCTTTTTCTTCTTTAGAAAGAGACATATAGTTTTAAGGTGAGATGTTCCGTTAAAAAGAGATATAAGGTGTAAGTCTTTCTATTTCGGCTGGTGGAAAATCCTTTAATAGTTTCAGTTCTTCCAGACTTTTTATCGGACCTCTCTGTCGGCGGTAGTCACAGATTTCCTTGGCTTGGTAGAAGTTGAGATATGGATGTTTGCGGAGCTGGTTGAGGTTGAGCTTGTTGATGTCAAGCTTATGGATATGGTTGGCATCTATATGGATAAACGCCAAGGCAGATTCTGGAATGCCTTCTATTTCGTTCAACTGTTCGGCAGCAGCGAATCCACCTAGACGGTCTCTGTATCTTATAATCATTTTGGCATAATAACTGCCAATTCCCGGTATCTTCTGCAGTTCGGTAGTATCGGCTGTATTTATATTAATGTGTTGTCCCGGACTCAACTTGTGTGGATAACTGTATACTTTTTCGTTTCCCGGTGTTGTTGAATGGCTGGTTGCAGTTATATCAGGTCTGTTGTATCGTTTCTGCTGACGGTATGGCTCTTTTCCGTAAAAATCGGAAGCAGGCTTGTAGTCATCTGCTATTCTTATGAATGGTGCCAAAGCCTCGTATTGTCTTTTCGTCATACCATAGACACGTGCAAAATCGGAAGGTCTACTATATACACCTCCTTTGGCACGGTAGTGAAGAATGCTTCTTATCTGCCAAGCTTGCAGACCAAGACGTTTGAATTGGACAGAATCTGCCGTGTTCGGATCGAATGGAAAAGCCTCTTTAATTTGATATCCTTCTTTATAATATACAGGATTCTGACTAGTGGCATGTTCTGTCCGGTAAGTTTGAATAGAGTCGTTTTCTTTCTGGGCTGTTTCTGATGGTTCCCTATTGAAAAGAAAAATGAGTCCCATTAAAACAGTCATAGCTATTATGATCGCCAGTAAGGCATCGCGATCATTCCGTTGCAGATAAAAAATATCTCTTAATATCATACGCCATTCTGTTGGTTTATATAGGTCGGGATTACTGGACTCGAACCAGCGACCTCATCGTCCCGAACGACGTGCGCTACCAACTGCGCTAAATCCCGATGCCGATTTACTGTTTTTTACAGAATGACGATGCAAAGGTACATGAAAATTGGGACAAAA